>JABAOH010005032.1_pt1 | contig 55514 bp, 49 predicted proteins | sample 7062181 | NCBI WGS metagenome assembly JABAOH01 (sample SAMN14538630, study PRJNA623070) | marine sediment metagenome | biome: marine biome [ENVO:00000428]; feature: marine pelagic biome [ENVO:01000023]; material: deep marine sediment [ENVO:00002113]; isolation source: pool of 5 deep marine... | reverse complement strand
TTAAGGGTAACCTATGTTCTGACACATTTGGGTAACCTATGTATTGGCACTTGGCAGTTATTCCTTATGGACCGTTGCTAATACTTCGATTCTTTACCGCTATGATTCCCCTAAATAGGGAACCGCGGTAGGCTTTAAGACTTCTAAAATTTCAGCTTTATTTGCTTTCTTTGTTTCTCGGTTGTCTTTTTTCGGGCCAACTTTTCAACGTTGACCATCTGGGCAAAAACTTCCATCACATTATCAAGTTCAGAGTAGAACCCAAATGCAATCATCTCCTCGATGGTGCGGTTGTATTCCTTCATTCTCTCTTTAACAATTTCTTTGGCATATTTGGATCGGGCCCATTTCTCCAATACAATCATGGGCGAAACATGCATGGCAGCGCACCAATCTGCTAAATGCTTCATATGAATGCGCTTACCGCCTGTTTCCAATTTAGAACAATAGGGACGGGAAATTCCCATCATCTTTGCAAGCTTCTCCTGGGAAATGCCTCTCCTTTCCCGCTCTTTCCGTAGAATTCTTCCGAACTCCTTGGTAAGTGCATCAGCAAGCTCACGCGTTTTTTCCCTCTGTATTTTCATTGTATACTTCTCCCCATAAAAAAGGCCGGTCACCCAGTTAGTGCGCGGAAGAGAAACTCACTCCTCTATTTACTTCGCCACTTTCTTCTTCATTTTCCCATTGATCAATAACTCTTTTGGTCCAGCCGGCTCGACAATCAACAGCCAGCCTGTTGGGTCGGCAACCCCGTTTGGCAGTTGAAAAATGCATGAGCACCAGGCGGTTGGTTCCCTTCCGGGATGAATACACGGTTACTCACTGGCTTGTCCCGGCGGGAGGACGACGCCGAGTTGTCGCATCAGGCCCAATGCGTCGTTCCAGCCCCGTATTTCCTCGATCTTGCCGCCCGAAAAGCGGTAGATGGCAATCCCCGTCCACATAGCCTGTTTGCCGGTAGGGGCAATGCCCCGAAGTTCGCCCGTGTGCTTGCCACGACATGTCCAGTGTGCAACGACTTTATCTCCTTCGGCGATCGTATCTTTAACCGAGACAACGAGAGCGGAGAATCCGTTGAGAAACCCGCTGGCGTACTGTTTCCAGCCTTCGGGGCCTTCAATATCAGCATCGGGAGTGTGGAAAACAACGTCGGCGGCTAACCACTCATCCCCTACGGTCAGATTCCCCCTGTTGTAGGCCTCGTCAATGAAACGCCGGACGATGGCCTTATTTTGTTCGGTAGACATGGAAAAGGCCTCCTTAACATGCGGGGTCATAGGTTTATCACTCACACCTTGACATAATAGCTATGCCACTTCATGGGCCCATCTTAGCAGAGTAGAACAACGTTTACAAGGAAGAAAGATCAGGGTCAGAATAGCCCTGATGATTTGTGGTTGGAATGTAACCCTTTTCGCTGGTTGGTTTATTCCATTCATTCATGTTCTATATGTATTCGAAGTCATTGACTGGATTCATATTGACTCTTACCGATTTTTTCCCTTTAATGCCAAAAGGTATGGACCAGTCCTTTGACACCACAAGCAATGCATCACAGAACGGGCGCGACCGTTGTCGAGCCGGCAAGTCTTGCAATACGTCATCATATTTCTAATGTATAGTGGATTATGGATAAGTTTCCCTGTATGAACTGAAGGCAGGTGCCCCTTTCGGATTCTGAACATGCTGTCTCTCGGGCGATATTTGATTGTAGGTATCGGAAGCGGGTAAGGTGATGGCCATGGATTCACGTGAAAGAACATTTCTGGCGCTCGAACACAAGACCGGGGACAGGATCCCGGTGGACTTCTGGGCCTCCCGATCGATGATCCAGAAGCTGGAGAGCGGATTGCGCATTTCCTACGAGCAGTTTCTCGATCGGTATGACGTGGACCTGCGCTATATTGCAGGACCCGAATATATCGGCCCTTCCCTTGAAGATGGCAAGGATATTTGGGGGGTAAAAAGGACCACGGTTAACATCGACCTGAAAGGTGGAACGGAATGCTATAGAGAAGTAGCCGAATCGCCACTCGCCGACGCGGAAAGCCTCGATGAGATCGAGAACTATCCGCACTGGCCCTCGTCTGACTGGTTCGACTTCAGCGCTATCGAGGCACAGTGCAACGAGGTCCGCGCCAAGGGCCGCGTAGTCGTCTTCATGGGAGACCGGCTCAACCGTGTGGCCCAACTCAAGCCCGCCATGTACCTGCGGGGCATCGAGAACATTTTCATGGACCTTGCCATGCGCGAAGACATCGCGCACTGCATTTTCAGGAGGATCAAGGGATTCTACCTGGTCTACCTCGAAAACATCCTTAAGGCCGCGAAAGGCAAGATTGACATAGTCCTGACCGGCGACGATTTCGGCTCACAAAATGGTCTTTTGATCTCGCCGGACATGTGGCGAACCTTTATCAAACCCGGCTTTGCCGAGTATATCAGCCTCATCAAGAACCATGGTGCAAGGGCGATGCACCACACCTGCGGGTCGGTGGTCGAGATCATTCCGGAATTGATTGAGTGTGGGCTTGATGTACTGCAGTCGATCCAGCCGGAGGCAGTGAACATGTCGCTAGCCGACCTGAAGGCGAAGTTCGGCGGGATGCTCTGCTTCCACGGCGGGATCTCTATTCAGAAGACGATGCCCTTCGGCTCCCCGGACGAGATCCGCCAGGCGGTGGAGAAAATCGTCGACATCGTCAAGCCCGACGGTGGTTATGTCTTCTGCACCTCCCACAACATCCAATCTGATACCTGCATCGAGAACGTGCAGGCGCTCATGGAAGCATACCGGGAAAACGGCAGGTACTGACAAGGGCTGACGGGGATACCCATACCCGCTCGTGTCAAGCGCTCTCTTCCGGCAACCCCCGTGAGCCAGGAAAATGCGAGGTGTTGGTCATCCATATAATCAATACAATCTTACCCTCTTAACTAGGGTTTCCGGCCCACGGTTCGACGAGAGAACTCGCTCTTCTCATAGAGAATTGGCAATGTGCCTGAAAGGGCCCCTGGAAAAACTTATGATGGGAAAGCTGAATTATGGAGAGGATTTTGATGCTTTGGTCACCAGCATATTGTGGGAACCGAAAGGGTATGACTGTCCGCTATTTTCCTATACGCCTTAAAACTGCAAAACAGATAGTCATTCAGGAGGGTGCAATTATTCGAATTATCCCTTGTCAAGATGCCAGGGCGCTTTGCCTTTGAAGACACAGTCCAACGTTTCTGTTATTCGGGTATTCGGTTCTAAGATCTCGCCTTTTCGTATAGTCATGAAGGGAAGAATCCGTTCTTTTGCTTTGATCTTATTCTCAAAGAAATCCTCAAAGACATAATCGTCGGTTACCACGTCGAAAATCGCGATATCCGCTACCCTCCCCTCCTGAAGACATCCGATCTCGTTTTCCTTTCCTATTTTTACTGCTGGGGCATAGGTGCATTTCGCCAAAGCTTCAACCAGTGGCAGCCCCACCGCAACGAACTTAGACGCTGTTGTTGGAAGATCGTAGACGATATGATGAAGATTAGGTGAGGCCAGGTCAGTACTTATATAGTTTGGGAGAAAACCCTGCTCCAATGCTGACTTCGCAACGGCTAAGTTTCCGTGAAATCGGTCCAGTCCAACATCAACCTCTATTCCCCTTTGCTTGGCTTCCCAGAATTCAGGGCGCACCCTTCCCTTTTCATCAAGAATAGTCTGTTTTCCTCCATGGTAGGGATGCGTAATAATATCCCCCTGTTTTACATACGGTAAGATTTGGTTAAACTCTGGAGGCGGAGGGGCGAGATGCACCATGATGGGGAGATTTCCTAAATCAGCGAGTTCGCGGGCTTTTTGAATGGGTTTTATATTCTTTAAGCCAGTGTAGGCCCTTACTTTGATACCAACAATGATGTTGCGGTTTTTCTCAATCACTTCCAAGGCTGAGGGGATATGCAAGAGACGTTCGTCATCATTTTCGTAGAAGTGCAAGTCCTGTATGCCGTCAGTTCCCTGCCCTATGGCGGAGACATTCAAGAAAGCCAGAATAGTGGATTTGGAGGGTTTAATAACATACTCGCGAAATGCGAGAAAGTTCAAGGATCCGGCACTTCCACCATCAACAAAAGTGGTTGTTCCCGATCTAGGAGATAGTTCTTCAGTGTCAATACTCAATAAATGTCCATAGCGAAAGGCATGCATGTGGAAATCGACCAATCCAGGGGTTATAAGCTTATTGCTTGCATCTACTATCTTTAGCCTTCCCTCAGTCTCTATCTCATTTGCAATTCTCAGAATTTTTCCGTCAGATATGAGTATGTCTTTCTTGTGAATGGTTTTCTCTTGTGAGAAGAAAACCTTCCCTCCCTTTATACAGATTTTTTCAGCCATGAGACCAATCCCCTCCTTTCATTCTAAGTGTATGTAGTATTCGGGGTCAGGCCGTTATTTATCGATTAAGCCTTGTCTAGATAACCAGGCCGCTTCATAGGGTTATACTAGCAGGGGGGAGCGGTGTTGACAAGAAATCGAAAAATCAGGGCACGGTAAGCCCCGATGATTTGTGGTTGGAATGTAGCCCTTCGCGCTGGTTGGTTTATCCCATTTCATCGTGTATCGACGACGGAATAGAGATTTCTCTTGATTTTCCCCAATCCTTCTCTTTAGGTAGCGACATGGAGGGTTGTGCGATTCTTCCACACTCAATGGTCATCCATCTCACGCTGAGTCTGTTTTCCTTAAGCCAGTGGTCTCTTGCAAGCACCTCAATTTTTTCCGCTTATCGGATTACGCGGATATTTCCCGCATAGACAATAGCTATGGTTTCTTGAACAGAAAAGGAGTTCATCGGCTTCCCCGAACGACCAGGCGGTTCGGATCGATCTCTCTGCCTGCTAAAAACGTCTCGACGTTTTCCACTGCCATCATCAGCCCCATAATGGTCGCCTCGGGAGTCATCCCCGAATTGTGGGGGGTCAATACCACATTCGACAGGGTTGTCAAAGGGTCCCCTGGAGGAAGGGGTTCTTGGTCATAGACGTCTAGCGCAGCTCCGGCAATCCTTTTTGACCGCAGAGCGTCCTCGAGTGCACCAGGTTCAACGAGGCTCGCTCGGGCCGTATTGACGAAAAAGGCCTTCGGCTTCATCAAATCAAAATCCTCTTTTTTCAAAAACCCCCTGGTCTCATCGTTCAACCTGAGATGAAGGCTCACAACGTCGGCGTTTTTTAACAAACCCTCTTTGGAGAGGAACCGAACGTTGCTTTCCTCTGCTCTTTCTGGAGATGGATGATGCGTCCATGCGATCACATCCATACCCAATCCCCTGGCCATCCTCGCGACATGTCTTCCGATCGCTCCCAGACCGAACAGGCCCAAAACCTTACCGTTGAGCTGAACCATCTCTACCCTCGGCCAGTTCCCTGACCGGACTTCCCGATCCAGACGGGGAAGCTGGCGCGCCAAAGCGAGGAGAATAGCGACGGTATGCTCGGCAACAGAGAGGGCATTGGCTCCCGGTGTATTGGTGACAGTGATGCCCAGTTCCCGTGCCGATTCGAGATCCACATTATCCGTTCCCGTCCCCCAGATGGATATCAACCTCAAATGTGGACAGGAAGTGAGAACCCCTCGGGTAAAATGACTATAAGCCCGGATATTGATGACCGCCTCGCATGCTTTGATCCTTTCTATGAGTTCTTCCCCTGTCTCAGCCTTGTCGGAATAGATTTGAACCTTTCCAAGGGTCCGCACTTTCCCCTCTGCTTCCGTTCCAGAGATGGTCACAGGAAAATCATCCGGAATAACAATGTCGTGCGTCATATCGGTTCCCCTTTTTTCGCCTTCACATGTACCCTGAAAATTCCTTTCTGACTACTGCTCCATAGACCATGTTCACGAGGGTGTATATGTCGAATATGGGTAGCCCTACTTCTCGCTGAATGGCAGCTGCATATGGCGGCATGTTCGTGCACTCCAATACGATGGCGCCTACCTCTGGGTAGTGGGATATCATTTTCTTCGCAATTCTAACCAATTCATCTCTTGATTTCTCCACATCGAGTTCCATCTCATCATCGATAATGACCCGCGAGAATTCCTCTTCCCCTTCCGTACCCAGGATAACGTGGGGCACCTTGTCGACGCCTACGGACGAGAGGTGTCTTTGGGTCAAGGACGTGGCGTGAATGGTTATTATTCCAACCTTTTGAGATGGTTTCAGCATGGCATATACCAATGGGATTTGCATCAGACTGGATGTAAAGACCGGAACGTTCACCGCTGCGGCCATCTCATTCTGAAACATAGCGAGGAAACCGCAGCTCGTTGTGATGGCTCTTGCGCCTTCTTTTTCCAGTTCCTGTGCTCCTTTGATAAAAGACGGCAATAAGCCCCTGTCTCCTTTTCTCACAACAGCGTCTGGTGTGGCATTCTTAATGATCTTGTAAAGGACGGGAAAGCCCCAGGTCGTTGTATTGCCTACATCACCCGGTATTCTTGGAAATCTGGATTCCAACATCAGGATACCGATCGCATATCCGAATAGGTTCTTACCTCCCACTGCTTTCGTCAATTGTGACCTCCTTTCTGTCCGAGGTACCCGATGAATGAAATGGGAAGACATAATGATGATATCCGATTCGATGAATTCAGCCTGTAACGGGCCGGAGAGGAAATAAAATGAGATCCCTGAAGTATTGGAAAAACGAGCTCTGAGCGCGAATTAAAGATTTTTTCGTTAATTGTCATGCTCGAACAATTCTACGAAAAATGAAAATGGCGTACGGGAATCCTCTGAGAATGTCGAAAAAATATTTCTGAGCTGCGAAGAACGAGTTTTTCAGACGCCCCAGGATGATTCCCTTGGGCAGCATTCAATCCCTGAACGCGGTCAGCGACTCTTTTATCATTTTTCCCTCTCTGAAGCGCCCAAGCGCCAATGGGTCGATGTTGATTGTCTCTGCCTTTCCGTTTAAGATCAGCTCGGCAATAACCATGCCTGCCGCCGGCCCATGTTGAAAGCCATGGCCACTGAACCCATTGGCCAATATCAGCCCTTCAACCTCCGGCACCTTACCTAAAATGGCATGATTGTCTGGTGATATTTCGTATAGACCCGCCCAACCCCTTGCGATATTTGTCTCTTCGAAGACAGGAACCCGATGGGTTGCCTTTTCAGCTGCCTCAACCATCGCACCAAAATCTGTTTTCAAGTTGAAACTCGGCAATTCGTCTTGGGGCCCGGTAAAGAGAACCGCCTCTCCCTCCCTCCGAAAATAAAAGTTTTGCTTGTGATCAATGGTGAGGGGAACAGATAGCGGAATCAGGTGAAAGGCATCCGTTACGAAAAGCTGACGGCGGATGGGTTTCACCGGGATCTCTATCCCCGCCATTCTCCCGATGTTGGCCGCATGGGGGCCCGCGGCATTGACGACGATGGGCGTCTCTACCCTTCCCATTTTGGTGGTAACGGAGACGATGCGATCCCCTTCCACCTCAATGGACGTCACCTCTGTCTTCTCAAGAATTTCGACGCCATGACGTCTGGCCCCTCTGGCGATTCCCCCGGTCACCTCGTAGGGCCCGGCGTATCCGTCCGTGTCACAAAACGCTCCTCCAAAGATATCCTCGGTATTCAGAAAGGGCCACCCCCTCTTGACTTCCTCACGGGTAAGGATCTGAGATGGGACGCCGAAACGGTTTTGAAATTCCACATTCTTACTGAAGATCTCGAGTTCTTCCTGGCTCGTCGCCAGAAAGAGATATCCAATTTGATGAAACTCGGGGTCGACGCCAAATTCATCCTTAAAATTCTGGAATATTTCAAAGGCCGTGAGGGAAAAGTGCATGTTGACTTCAGTGGTCCACTGTCGTCGTATTCCCCCTGCACAGAGCCCGGTAGAACCCTCGCCAATCATATCCTTCTCGAGGAGAAGGACATTTTTTGCCCCCATCTTTCCCAGATAGTAGGCAACGCTAACGCCTATGATCCCTCCCCCGATGATCACAATATCAGACGTCTTTCTCATTTTTTCCGCCCTTTTCCAGATGCTAACCTAAGTCCCGTCTATCCCGTGGCGGTCTATAGAGGTTGTAAGAATCCACCTGCAACCAACTTCCCATGGTTTGTTAAAAACCGATTAGTGTGTGAGTCTACTCTGGTATCAGAGAGTCTTTAATGATGTCCCGAATATTTTCTTCAAAATCCTCCTTAGGTCCCTGCCTTTTAATTTTACCCATTTCCAAAAGATACATGTAGTCAGAAACCTCGATGGCTTTCGTAATGTTTTGATCAACGAGAAATATTGTCACACCCCGTTCTCTGACCTGCTCCAAAAAGGCATAGATCTCTGAGACCAGCATAGGAGCCAAGCCAGCAGATGGTTCATCCACCAAGAGCAGTTCGGGGGTTGTCATAACTTCCTTTCCGATGGCGAGCATCTGTAACTCTCCGCCGCTGAGGAAGGTCGCTTTATTACCTCTCTTTGTCCCGAGAACCGGGAAAAAATCGTAGATTTCTTCTAGCCTTTGCTTGAGCACTTTCCGTTGCTTTTTGAAAGTCCAGGCTCCCAACATCAGGTTTTCCTCAACGGTCAATCGAGGAAAAGTATTTATGTCTTGTGGTACATAGCTTATCCCCAACTGCTTTAACCTAAATGGCGAAAGGGTCTGGATCTCTTGTCCGTCAAACACGATTCTTCCTTGGCTGGGATGGAGAAATCCGAAAATGGTCTTCAACAAGGTCGATTTTCCGGCTCCGTTTGGACCAATTATTCCCGTTATCGCGTCCCCTTCTATCTCAAGGGAAACGTCGTTCAGGATTTCGATCCCCTTCACATAGCCAGAGGTAATCCCTTGTACGGATAATTTGGAAGCCACATCTAACCTCCAAGATACGAATCAATTACGCGGGGATCATTGGCAACTTCCTTCATCGTTCCCTCAGAGATCACCGTCCCTCCATGAAGAACCGATATTCGATTGCACAGCCGGCGAACGGTAGTGAGTTCGTGAGACACAATGAGAAACGTTACGCCCTCTTCTCGGTTCATCTTTTGAATGGTCTCTATTATGACATCCTTAATAGAAGGATGGACTCCAGCAAAGGGTTCATCGAGCAGATAGAGTTTCAAGGGTTGTCTCATAAACCCTCGAACAATCTGGAGGAGCATGGTTTGCCCCCCAGAAAGATTCCTGGCGGGTTCATTGCCCAATCTCCCCAAGAGGCTAAAATCAAGCAGTTCTCTAGCCCGGTGACGAGCTTCCCCCGTGCTCGTTCCCTGAGTAAACGCCGGAATGAGCATGTTCTCAAGAACGGTCATGTCGCCAAACACCCGGGCAACCTGGAAGGTACGCATGATACCCCCATGCGTGATATTATCCGGTGACAATCGGTCAATCCTTCTGCCGGAGAAATAGACTCCTCCGCTGGTCGGCCTATAGACACCGGTAATTAGGTTTACCACGGTCGTCTTTCCGGATCCATTCGGCCCAATGAGCCCTCGAATCTCCCCTTCTTCCAGGCTTAGTGAGAGATTATCCACAGCCCTCAGCTTCCCGAAATCCTTCGTCAGGTTCTCAGTTCGTAGAAGCTCATTATTCTTTTCTTCCATCAGTTAACCCGTTCCCGTGCCTGCTTTCTTCTCGAGATCCAGTGAGTGAACTGCCTTACCGTTCCCATGGCCCCTTCATTATACAGTCGTGCAATCGCGATGACTGCCAAGGCGAAGACGACCATTCGGATCTCGCCGAATTCCCGAAATGTTTCAGTGAGCAATTCTATAAGTATCGCTCCAATTACCGGCCCTGCGATACTGCGGATACCTCCAATGACTACCATGATAACGATAAAGGCCATCTCGTTGAAATCAATCATTACGGGGGTGAGGAGCCCGTTGTAATGACCGTAGAATGCCCCTGCGATGCCGGCAATACCACTTGACAGCATGAATGCAAGTATCTTCCAGCGCGTCGTGTTTATTCCCATTACCCGTGCAACCATCTCGTCGTTACGAATTGCCCTGAGGTAATATCCCATTTTCGAACGTATGATGAACATGATCATGAGAACGGTCATTGCGGCCAAGCCCAGGAAAAGGTAGTAGTAAGCAACCCCCTGTCCCTCCCCTGAAAAAAATTTGGGGACAGCCAGCCCTAAATCGCCTCGCGTTATTTCATAAGTCATGGAGATGGTGATTCGTACTGATTCCGCAAAGGCCCAGGTGGCAATGGCCAAGTATATTGCACGCATTCTTAGACACAACAAGCCTAGGGTGAACCCCATGAGCGCACTGCTCAAAGGTGCAGCCAGAACACCCATCCAGATTGGGAGTCCGAAATTGTTTACTAAGAGAGCTGAGCTATAACCTCCGATAGCTGCAAAGGCATGGTGAGCCAATGAGAACTGTCCCGTATAGCCCGCGAGCAAATTCCAACTGGAGGCGAGAATTACATAGTAGAAGGCAATGGTAAAAACCTGCAGATAGTACTGACCCGTCCAAAGAGGCAAAAGGAAAGCGAGCAATAATAGGGCTAGTGCAAGGCAATGGCGTGTAAATCCGTCCATTCCCGTATAATTGATGATCTTCATGACAACCCTTCTCTGTTTCGCAAGCTCTTCCTATCGCATCCCAGGAACTATCCTCCCTCAGGCTAGGCTACTCGCTCCCTCTCCTCGAACAGGCCCGTTGGCCTTATAGCAAGGATTGCCAGAAGAAAGAGAAAGCCATAAACATCCCTGAACGAGGGGTTAAGGAAGACGGCGCCAAGGCTTTCGATCAATCCGAGGAGGAGACCAGCACACAAAACGCCCGGTATGGAACCCAGCCCCCCGATGACGATAATCTCAAACCCCTTCATCGTTGCGATACTGCCAGACCGAGGATGGATATAGAATTCAGGGGCTAAGAGCGCGCCAGCAGCGGCGGCTAAAGCCACTCCAATTCCAAAGGCGATCTGGTCGAGCCTGAAAACGTCAATGCCTGCTGTTTGGATACCCATCCGGTTTTGGGCTGCACCTTGAAAGGCTCTCCCCCACCACGTCTTCTTCAAGAAGAGGTAAAAAAGGGACAGGAGGACTATTGTGCCGATGAAGGCCACAAACCTGGTTCCACTCACCGGTAACGTGATGATTCGGGTGCCATGATAGTAACCCGGCGGGGAGTAAATGAAAGGACCTGCTCCTATGACGGCCATATTCGTGAAGAGTACGCCCAGAGAAATGGTGACAATCGTTGCATACTCCGTTCTCCTTTCCACGGAGCCTTGAAACATGGGTTTGATCAACAACCCTTGAACCACCATTCCAAGCAGAAATACGCCACCCATGGAAAGGAGAACACCCAGATACCAATTCTCAACCCCGAGCAAATGGGTGATTACGATATATTGCAAGTAGCCCCCTATCATGTAGAACTCACCCATGGACCAGTTGATTATCCTCATGATGCCGTAGATGAACGTGATACCCATAGCCATGAGGGAGTAGATCAAGCCGATGACTATGCCCGAGATGATATATTGTGAGAGAAGTGTCGAGTCGATTGTGACCACCTCATTTCGAGAAAGAGATTTCGAATTCTATCATTTGGAGATCAAATAACGAAGGGGATGGAATGGCGTTTATCGTGCCTTCCCATCCCCCTCATTCAATCATCTCCCCTTCATCAGGACAGTGGGTGCCCGTCCTCACAGTTCCTTAAGGCTAAGGAGAAGCAATCTCCCCGGTTTTCATGATTGCTGGCCAGAGGATTGTGGACTCCTCAATCGGTTGGTTGGCTTTGGTATATTGAACGATCTGCAGAGGAGATGTATGGTTATGCCACCTGGCGCCCGCTGAACGCTCAAAGTCAATAACATCGCCCTTTGCCCAGAACACGAAGACCCAGTCTTCCAGGGCCTTGATCACATCCTTTGGAGCATCGGACTGAGCCAAATTGATCGCCTGGGCCAGTAATACGATTTGTCCGAAACCGTTGTACGCCATGTAGGTTGGGATCTCGCCGTATTCCTTCTCGAACCGTGGTTTCAGCCATTCGCCCAGCCGCGACAAGCCCATCTTGGGATGGTAGTAATTGATGAACATCATGTATTGACCCATTTTCCCAAGGTTCTTCCAGAATTCGGGTCTTGCGGGCCAGTCATGTGCACCCATCATGGGAACTTGTGGAAAGAATCCGATATCGTATGCCTGTTTCGTAATACGATAAGCTGGGTCGCCAACACCGATGTTCAGCAAGATATCCGGCTTCCATGCCTTCAGCTTTAAGAGCTGGGGAGTCAGGTCAGCTACCTTTCTGTCGAAAATCATTCCGTTTATCTCAACGTCCTTTAATCCACGTTCCCCTTTTATCTGTTTGGTGGCCTCGAATAGCCCAACTCCGTAGTCCGTGTTTTCGGCTAATATCGCTATCCGTTTCCATGCCTGATTTGTGATAAAATCCGTCCACGTAGATGCCCTGTCGTAATCAATGACGTGGGTCTTAAATGTGGTTACCTGGTGTTTCTTGGTAATTATCGAAGCAGAAGCTCCCGTCGAAAAGGTCGGGATTCCGTATTCCGCTCCTACATCGACCAGGGCAGTGCAGACGGAACTGTGATACTGTCCCATCACTGCTATCACTTTGTCCTTTGTCGCCAGCTTTCTGAACGCGGCAACACCTTTTTCCGGTGTTCCAGAATCATCTTCTATTACCAGTTCGATTGGTCTCCCCCCGAGAACACCCCCCATTTCCTCATTGACGTACTTAGCTCCGAACTTCGCCCCCCTACTTATCAATTGTCCACCTGCAGGGTCCCCCGGAGGTGAAAGAGGAGTTATAACCCCGATCTTCACGGGCTCTTTGGCAGCTGCTTGACTTGTCAAAGGACCATGAGCCCACACCAACAGGAATACCGCGATCAGTAAGATTACGAAAGAACCCAATTTCGATTTCATAACAAATCCCCCCTTCTGAAAACAGTTTTTTTCCTTACTTTTTCATTTTTGCTTCTCGCCCGTTTATCACCCCCCCTCGGTTTATCTCGCAAATGTACTAAAGGTATCAAGGAAGCTTGGGCACAACCGTGCCAAACGGATTCCTTCCCGTCTTATACTACTTTCTTGGGGTCAAGTCAATTAGTTTGGGGGAGTCTTGCCAGGGCATTATCCTTTGCCTCACTCGCAGTTTCTATTTGAACGAGACAGCTGTTACAGGCAAAGGCGCCGCTCGGGGACATTTCATCCCTGGTGAGGACATTGGTACAACCCCCCCTGTCCAGTCCTTGAGGGTCCGGCCGAAACCAAGCACCCGCGTCCAGGTTAGCCACTCCGGGCATGATGCGGTTCGTAACTTTTGCAACCGCGATGAGCTGGCCTCGATCATTGAAGACTTTGACCTTATCGCCATTTTTGATGCCCCGGGGCCGAGCATCAGCGGGATTGACCCAAATCCTATCGTCGGCCATCGACTTTAGATGGGGGATGTTATCGAAAAGGGAATTGACCCTTGCTTTCGAATGCGAACTCACCCGCTGGATGGGGTACGTTCCCGCAAGGGGATCTTTCGAACCCTCCCAGGGTTCGATATACTTGGGGATGGCTGGAATCAAGGGGTTATTCATCTCGGCCAGCTTGTGGCTGTAGATCTCGATCTTGCCCGAAGGCGTCGGGAAGGGGTGATGATCGGGGTCTTCAATCTGTTCCCGAAAGGCAACCCATGGGCGATCGAGCTTCATCTCGTGGAAGCCCTTTCGCTTGAAGGCCTCGTATTCCGGGAGGTCAGGTGTGGCGTCCACGAATTCCTTGAGCCATTCCTCGTCGGACTTATCATTGTAACCGGGTATGCCGAGGCGCGAGGCCAACTCGGCAAAGATGGCCAAATCGGACCGCGTTTCGGGTAAAGGCTCCATGACCTTGTCCATGTAAATGAAGTAAGGTCCACCGGTCCAGGGTTGTCCTATGTCCTGGGTCTCAAAGAAATGCGTGACAGGGAGAATAATGTCGGCGTACCGGGCCGTGGGCGTGAGAAACAGCTCGTGGGCGACGATGAACTCCGGCATCTTCAAGGCCTTAACCCCTTTGTTGGAGTTTAAAAACTGGTTCAAAAGGTTGGAGCCCACGATGTAGAGCAGCTTGATGTCGTTGGGATAACCGCCGGCTTTTCCACGGATCAGGGCATCGTAAACTTCGCTCACGTGAACCGTAGGATTGGAGGTCTCTGGTATTGGAAAAGACTTCTTGAGAAAACCCAGCGGCATGCGACCCGTTCCCCCGGCAACGTGGTCGCCTTCTGTGCCAATATTGCCGGTCATCGCTGCCAGAGTGATGGCCGCTCTGTGGTATTGCTCCCCGAAAGCAGTTCGTCCGGGGGCCCAGCTCGCCCAGAGGGCTGCCGGCTTGAGGGTGGCGTAGTCCCGGGCCAACTGGCTTGTTACATCGGCAGGCACCCCGGTTATATCCTCAGCCCACCCCGGTGTCTTGGGTAGATCATCCTCTTCACCTGTCACGTAATCCTTAAATTTCTCGAAGCCGACCGTATACGTCTCGATGAAATGACGATCGTAAAGATCCTCGATGATCATAACATGGGCCATCGCGATAAGCAGGGCAGTGTCCGTGCCAGGCCTGATTGGGACCCATTCGTCTGCCAGGGTCTTCGCCGATGGGCTTCGTCGGGGATCGACGCAGATGATCTTCGCTCCAGCTCTCTTGGCCATTGATAGGCAGGAAACGGTGTCAGGGCCGAATCGGGTAACCGTGGGGTTCCAACCCCACATTATGATCAATCGGGAATGGAGCAGGTTGTCGCGGCTGTTTCCGGAAAAGGTCGTTCCAAAGGTCCCCAGAGACGCAAAGTGGGCAGCTTCCAAGGAGGTGATCCCCCAGTAAGTGGTACATTCCTCCCAACAGTGAGAAGAAACGTCGGGGGGAATTGAGCGTCCCGTGAAGAGGGCTCAGGGAGCCGTAGTGGTTCATCAGGAAAATGGAATGGGTCCCATATTGTTCCTTCACCCTCCTCAGTTCCCGGGAAACGATCTCCAGGGCATCTTCCCAGGGTATGGGATCGAACTTACCGCTGCCTCGATCCCCGACCCTCTTCATGGGGTGGGTGAGCCGGTCGGGGGCGTATACGATCTCCTTCTGGGAAAGCCCCCTCGGACAAGCCTTCAAGCCTGGGCCGGGCCGGTTATCCGTGCCGATTCGGTTTATCGTTGTTCCGGAAACATGAACCCTTAACAGACACCGGGCGCCACAGTCGTAAGAGCAGCAGGTGGTCACAACCCGCTCTTGAGAGTCTATGTCCGACTTGTGAGTCATCTGCTGCTTACCTGTAGCTTAAAGACCACGTCTTGGATATTGAGAGTATAAAGAATGAGGTGATGGTCTTGCAAGAAATAAGAGTGGACCAGTACCCTCCGCGATAGTAATTCATCACATAATCAAGGCGGGTAGATCCACATTACCCATGAGTACCTTTCAGGTGCAATCACGCTATAATACTATCGTGGCGCCTTGACATTGGGAATGCGCAGCGTTATAAAGGGTCCTCCACCTTGCGCGGCGAGTGGAATGCCCTAAAGCGGGAAACCGGTCTCGTTTCGAGGAGAGCTCCAATAAAGCAGAGTGGGTAGCTATCTATGGCGAGAATTTTTTATGGCTGGTGGGTAGTATTTGCTTGTTTTGCTATTATCCTCTATCGGAGCGGGGCCATGTCCTATGGCTTTACCGCCTTTTTCGAGCCGATAGTCGAGGAGTTTGGCTGGAGCTACACACAGATCTCAATTGCCTTTTCCCTGCGCGGTTTAGAAATGGGAATCCTTGCACCTATCATGGGGTTTCTCGTTGACCGTTTCGGCTCGAGAAAGCTGGCATTGTCCGGGGTGCTCATAACAGGCTTTGGGCTCATTCTTCTCGGTCTTACCAACTCTCTGGTTATGTTTTACAGCGCTATCTTCCTCCTCGTTCTAGGAGCGAGTGGATGTGCCTCGACAGTGCTGATGACGGCGGTAGCTCATTGGTTCAGGAGGAATGTGGGAAAGGCGATGGGAATTGTAGGCTGTGGGTTCGGGGCTGGGGGAATACTCATCCCGCTCATTGTTTGGCTCATTGATCTCTATCAGTGGCGAACCACAATGATTATCCTAGGATTGGGGATGTGGGCCATGGGAGTTCCCCTATCATTTGTCATCCGGCATAGGCCGGAACAATATGGCTACTTGCCTGATGGTGAGATCCGGGCCCAGCCAAAGTTCAGTTATGAAGGCGGGGAGAGAGAGGAAGGAAGCTTTAAGGAAGCTCTAAGAAGTGGGAACCTTTGGATGATAAGTTTCGCCGAGGCGATACGGCATATGATCGCCATGGCAATCATCACTCACGTTATGCCCTACTTGAGCAGCATTGGCATGTCGCGGACGTCCTCTGCGTTCATCGCGACCTCCATTCCGTTATTCAGTATTATTGGAAGGTTTGGTTTTGGTTGGCTGAGCGATATCTACGATAAGAGGCATGTCCTGGTTGTGTTATACTGCCTTTACGGCATGGGAACTCTTGCCTTTTCCTATATTCACATGAAATGGCTCATTTTTCCCTTCCTGGTCCTTTTTTCCCTTCCGTACGGGGGAACTTCATCGATAAGAGGCGCTATAGTAAGGGAGTATTTCGGCAGGGTCACCTTTGGGAGGGTACTTGGGATAATAATGGGCATGTCATCGATTGGCACGCTTATAGGTCCCGCTATTGCTGGGTGGACATTCGATAACGTGGGAAGTTATCACCCGGTTTGGCTTTGGTTCGCTGGAACTACCGTCATTATCATAGCACTGATGCTGCGGCTGAAAGCTCCCCGCCAGATGAACGAAAAAAAAGAAGTCGCTTGAAGGTACATTTCCGATCAGTTCCAAACCATTGGCTACTGGCACGTTTGTTGCTTCTCTCCAAGAGTCCAAACTGCCCGGTAGTGGTCCGGTGAGTTCCCTGTTCATTGAGTAATTCGGAATTCCTCCGTATAAAAAAATCAGCCGCATGATATCAACACGTGTGAGGATCCCCATGGATAAACTGAAACACTGCACTATCATTCTTGTCTGTATTGTCCTTGTTGGGTGTAGTATCAGGAATAAGATCATAGGACAGAAAGGAATATCGCCAGAATTACTGCAATTGGAGCAAAAAGTCCATCACCTGATCAACCAATACCGTATTTCCAAGAATCTGCATCCTTTGACTACCAACGAGATAATAACCCAACAAGCACGAATTCATAGTCGAACAATGGCAAAGAAGAAGGCGACATTTGGTCATAATGGGTTTGGTAAGAGGGTCAAAAGGATTTCAAAATTTCTCCCGTGTCGAAAGGCTGCAGAAAATGTTGCATATACCAAAGGGTACTCCGATTCTGCAGGGCAGGCTGTTCAAAGCTGGTTACATAACGGGAAACATCGGAAGAATATCAGGGGAAATTACAAACTAACGGGCATCGGTGTCGTTAAAGATCCAGAAGGGGCCTACTACTTTACTCAATTATTTTGGCGATGAACGGGCCAGCCGCTTAACCTCTCGTTTTACTAAAAAATTTACAATTGGATCAAACAGCATTGTGCATGGACGGAGAAGGCGCAGAGGTGCAATGTCATCCATAGACAGGGGCACTTTGCAATCTAACCCTTGACGGGATCAATTGTCCATGGTATTTACCACGTGCGGTAGCAGATGAATCAGAAAGGACATTACGCTCGAGGGGGACAGGAGCCATGGCCAAAAGAATCAAATCTTTTCTAGCCTTGCTGTTCGTTGTCATGATGGTCGTTCCTATGGCCGTTGCCGTAGGGGATGAAAAACCCAAAACTTACTATAGGGTTTCCTACTCCGGTAAGATGTTGGTGGATAAACCCATCGACATTGGCAAAGACCTGAAAGGTGTCAAGCTAGAGTCGATCTTTTTTTCGAAAAATGAGGCACTTGTTATCGTATGGAATCGAACGCCGAGTAGGGTCAAAGCCCATGTTGCCATTGCCCTCTTTGATGATAAGAACCGGTTAATTGCGGCCGGGGTCGAATTATCAAGGCCTATTGGCATCAGATCCGGAAAACAGGCCAATTACACGTTCAAATTCAAAGATTTTACTTCGGATTTGAAGAAGTTTTCTCGCTTTCATTTGGCCTTTGTAGTCGTGAAATGATGGTTCCCTGATGGTAAGGGGTTATTTGGACCGGAAAGGAAACAAGGGGCGAAGATTCACGAAAACGAAGCTGAATCGCCCCATAGTGAAATACCTTCTACTACACATTTCCCCTGTCATACCCATTGCGGGCCCAGTACCGGCTACACAGAGAAGCTATAGATCTTTTGGGACGGCCCAGGCTGCTCCTGATGACGATGCGTATGTACCACGCACGGTCGGTATCGGCCTCATAGGATTCGTACAATTGAGATTGAAAAATCTTCGGGTGTTCGTCGAACCCTCACGGATGGTTGGCTTTGCCGATCACGGCCAACCAGACCATGGGGAGCAAATGCCGGTTTCGAGAAGAGAGAGAGGATACCAGCGTTTTCTGGTAGAATACGCTAAGCAGCAGCTCAAGGCAGAGCAGCGATGATCTTCCGATATTCATCCTCTGTGAAGGCGCGAAGGGTCTCCGTGGTGACGTTACCCTTCGAAGCGAGAGCAAGAGCACACTTAGCTATTGTCTCAGCATCCGGGGCTTCGATCACGGTGACGATGTCGTACTGGCCAGCCACAAGGTAGAACTGTTTCAACTCCGCGCCCATAGCCTTTAGCGCTTCTTTGGCAGCTTCGAGCCGGGCGGGGCTCTGCTTGATGTTCTCTATGCCTTTTTGCGTATAATGGTGAAGCATAATATACGTTGCCATTGTACTACCTCCCTTCATGTCTTTCTTCCGGCGCCTTTCTCAAGGGCGCTACCTCATTGATGGTTTGGCCTTTCGGTTACTGTTCTTATTACCATAAATAAATATGAAATAAAAACCTTAGTTTAGGTTATTTAGGCAAATTATATCTACCTCAAATTTTCCTAATTTTTTTCTGTTATATAATCAAGAAGTTACATTGCATAAAAGCGTAATAAAATTCACAAATTGGAAAATCTTATCCAATTATAGATTTCCTTTAAATTTCTCCTATTTTTTCGCAATTTCACAAAATCCATCAACGATGGGTACAAAGGTGGGACTATTTAGACCACAAAGGAATGAAGCGATGATCGACTCTCAATCGGGATAGAACCTATCTTAAAGTGCGTCCTTCCACAGCCCGAGTTCCTTTAGTCTTTCTGCGGTGGGGATCCCATCCTCGGACCAGCCCCGATAGCCATAATATTCGCTGAGCATTTGCCCGAGGGGAGGCAGGTTCGGCGTTAATCCCTTTCCGATTCGTTTGAAGGTAAGGGATCGGAGGGGGAGCGAGTCATCTTTCCGGCTGATTCCCCGCCGTACATTGTATAGCCTCTTGAGATTGAAGATGCGTTCTCCGGTCTTCATGAAGTCGTCAACCGTCATCTCTCCGCCAGTTACATGATGATACCATTTCAGCATATCGGTGATGGTGATCCCTCCAAACAGAATGAACTTACACAGTTTGAGGCAATCCATCACGCCCATGACGTTTTGGGACTTCGCTGCGATGATTCCCTTCCCCTCAACCTGGAACCGATCCACGGGTTCTGGGATGCCGATTTCTGGAGCTTTGAACGTTCGCTCGAAGATATGGCTGAGGCCGGCTAAATGGCATGCACCTCTCGATGAAGTGGCAAACCCTACAGCACCGGCGTTATATGCTCTGGGATCGTGGGCGGGGAGATCCAGTCCTTTAACGTGCATCGCAAACTCGATGGAATTCTTTGCAAGCTCTTCTGACGCCTTTCTGACACCCCTTCCAAGTATTTCACCAAACCCTTCCCTTTGGGCAATCTTCTTGATCATCTCGATCAACGCCTCTGTTTTCCCCCATCGGAGTTCAATTCCATCGGTATCCTCTCTGGTGATTAACCCCTTCTCATACGCCTCCATGCCAAAGGCGATGACGCCCCCAGTGGAAATTGTATCGAGGCCAAAGCGGTTGCAGAGCTCGTTAGCGAAACATAAGCCCTCAAGATCATCAATCAGGCAATTGCTCCCTAACAAGGCCAGGGTTTCATATTCCGGCCCAGCGCCGTCCACACCCGCATACGTTCCCCTTGTCACCTTGACAGTTCTTCCGCATCCCACAATGCACGAATGACAGAAATACCGGCCGGTCAGCACCGTTTCGGACATGGTCATGCCATTGATCTTTTCCGCGGATTCCTCCCACCGTCCCACAAATTTCCAGTTCTGAAGGGGAAGCGTACCCATCGACTCAAAGAGAGACAGGCTGCCTGCCGTCCCATATTTCCTGAAATTCTCCATGTTCTTATTGATCTGAGAACCATACTCTTTCGCGAGGCGAGCTACGCTTTCAGAATCGTATAGAGGGACATCTCCCGTGCCATAAGCGACGATCGCTTTCACGTTTTTTGAGCCCATTACCGCTCCCAGCCCGCAGCGGCCCGCAGCGCGACTATCCTTGCCATCGGTCATGACGGCGGCCAACGGCACCTGGTTCTCGCCAGCCTGACCAATGGTGCTCACCGCAGCCTTTTCCTCTGTTTCGCCTTTCAGGATGGGGTCTACTTCGTAGCTATCTTTGCCCCAAAGATGAGAGGCATCCCGCAGCTCCCATTTCCTATCATGGACCCAGAGGTAGATCGGTTTCTGAGATTTGCCGGTGACGATGATTCCGTCAAATCCAGCCTTCTTGAGGTTTGCACCCCACGTGCCACCGACATCGGATTCCCCAAAAATGCCGGTAAGGGGAGATCCTGATACCACCGCATGCCTACCCGAAAGGGGAACGGCGGTTCCCGTAAAGGGTCCAGCCATGAAGATCAGGGGGTTTTCAGGGCCCAACGGATCAGTCCGTTCATCGGTCATTTCGTACAAATACTTAGCACCCAGGCCACTTCCGCCAATGAACTGTCGAGCCAATTCTTCATCGAGGTCTTCGATATGAATTTTGGATTTGGATAGATCGACTCGCAGGATCTTTTTCGAATAACCCTTTAATCTCATTGGATGCCCCTTTCCAAAAAGGTAATTTGGTTAAAATACATCCAGTGTCACCAATACCCAAGCTTTACATAATATGCCGAAATGGATTCCTGTCAAGATCTCTACGGAAAATGTGCGTTGAATATGGGGTATATCGTTGTCTGGGGTTCATCCTTAAAAGGAGCAAAAGTAATCCTAGGAGGCTTCGGGACCTTCCCTGCGGTTAACCGTAAGGTCCGGAGCGCCTACTATTAACATCTGCCGTAGACTCAATAAAAACGGTGGCTTAAGCAAAAAATGAAGAAACAGAGCTTATCCCCTGAAGTATGGTGGAGTGATTATCTTGCCAGTCAATAGATCTCATGATGTAATGCCCACCAAAAAAATTCAAAACGGTGTTGAATATGATAAGATTATGAAATAATAAGCCCAACATGACGAGGCTCACAAAAATGCGAGGGTAAGCCCTGCAACCATTGGAGGCATTATGCGTGCACCAAAAAAACGCCGCATCACTGCGGAAGATCTATACAGATTTCAACTCATTTCTTCCTGTGAGATTTCGCCGAATGGGCGGCATGTGGTCTTTTGCCTACAAGGGGTAGATAAGAAGAGCGAGAAGAAATATTCGAACCTGTGGATTGTGCCGGCCGAAGGGGGACGTGCCCGGCAATTTACCTATGGCGATCAATTAGATGCACAACCCAGATGGTCGCCCGATGGCGCTGAGATCGCCTTTATTTCCAATCGAGGTGATGAAAAGCAGTCACAGATATACATTATCCCTTTCCACGGCGGGGAGGCCCGGCAGTTGACTAAGGTAAAGGGCACCATTGGTTATTTTGCGTGGGCTCCTCACGGCAAGGAGTTGGTTTTCACCCTTCGCAAAAGGGATAGGGAGGAGGTCGACCGGGAAAGAGACGAGCATAAGAAGAAATTAGGGGTGGTTTCACGTCACATCACCCGCGTCTTTTTCAAGGAGGATGCGGTAGGCTTCTTGCCAAAAGAACGCTGGCATATCTGGACGATCAACGTCAGGACTGGCCGGGCAATACAATTAACAGAGAGCGAAGTCTATGATGAGTATGCCCCCTGCTGGTCGCCGGATGGAAAGGCAATCGCTTTCTGTTCCAACCGCAGCGATGATCCTGATCTCGATCCGGATGCCATAGATCTGTTTGTGATTTGGGTGGGAACGAGGGACCTCCGCAAAATTGAAGCGCCCTTGGGCCCCAAGGAAACCCCCAGTTTTTCGCCGGATGGAAAATGGCTCGCTTATTACGGGCGAGAGGGGCGAGGCCAGTGGTGGAAGCAAACGTGCCTGTGGATCGTTCCAAGCGATGGGAGCCGAAAGGCGAGAAATCTGACGGAACCGTTTGATTTCAATGTCTCGAGCTGGACCATTAACGACATGGGGGGGAGCCCTGCCATGATGCCGCCCACCTGGTCGAGGGATGGGAAAATGCTCTATTTCCAAGTGGCGCACCATGGTAACACCCTTCTCAAATCGATTTCTTCCGAAGGGGATACGAGGAGCCTGCAAACGGTCATTGGGGACAACGGGGTTGTGGGCGCGTACAATTTCAGCAGGGACCAGTCGAAACTCGCCTATTTCCATGCGGATATGGTCGATCCGGGGCAGGTTTGGGTTCGTGATATGGCTACGGGAAGATCGCGGGAATTGACGCACATCAACGAGAATACGCTGAGGGTTTTAGACTTGGGAGAGGTAGAGGAGGTTTGGTTCAAAGGTAACGCTGAAAACGATTTGCATGGTTGGATTCTCAAACCGCCTGGCTTTGATGGATCGAAGAAATACCCCTCCATTTTGGAAATTCACGGCGGCCCCCTGGTCCAGTACGGCAACTTCTTTATGCACGAGTTTTACTATTTGGCCGCGCAGGGATATGTCGTCTATTTCTGCAACCCGCGCGGCAGTCAGGGATACGGCGAAGAACACGCCAAGGCCATTCGGAACAATTGGGGCACAGCGGATTACGACGATGTGATGGCCTGGGCCGATTTCGTTGAGAAAAAACCGTACATCGATAAAGAGAGAATGGGGGTCACCGGCGGCAGTTACGGCGGTTACATGACCAATTGGATCATTGGACACACGGATCGATTCAAGGCGGCGGTCACGCAGCGATGTGTCAGCAACCTGATTAGCATGTGGGGATCCAGCGACTTCAACTGGGTTTTTCAGGAGGTGTTTGGAGACGAGTCCCCCTGGGAAAATGTCGAGAACTACTGGCGGCAGTCTCCACTGAAATACATCGGCAATGCCAAAACCCCGACCCTTGTCATCCACAGCGAACAAGATTTGCGTTGTGCGACCGAACAGGGCGAGCAGGTCTTTGTGGCCCTGAAGAAGTTGGGGGTCGATACGGAAATGGTGCGCTTTCCAGACGAACCCCACGGTCTCTCACGCGGGGGACGCACGGATCGCCGCATTGAAAGGCTAAAACACATTCTACGCTGGTTTGACCACTACTTGAAGGACAAGGGCGACTGAAAAAAGCATTGACAAATGATCTGTTTTCCGCACCTGGCACATCAATGGAGTCCATGCCACTGAGTATCGAGTATCTCCTTTTGCACCAATCGGCAGGGCGGGCGACAACGGGTCTCCCAGTATCCGACAGCTTATAATGTGACGGCGTGCCTGTCCTGGAAAAAACCATCGCGTAATACATCAAAGACTGTGTCAAAAAAAGCCTCGCCCCCTTCGCTCTATTTCCTACGGCCGGGTAAAATAGTCTCTTTCGCTACGGTGATAAGAGGGAAGGAGATCTGCCGGCAGACTAGCCAAAGACTATTTAGCTATGCTAGGGTAAATGAGAAATTTCCATCAATTGGAATTTTCAATAAGGAGGTGTGTGATGGATAAAGCTCATGCTTGGGTGATTGTTAAGCCAGGGGAAATGGAATTGCAAGAGTTTGTTATCCCCGGGATTCCAGAAGATGGCGCTCTGTTGAAAGTGGAAGCCTGTGGCATCTGCGGTACTGACAAACATATGTTCCTGGGTCATATGCCGACTGCATCCTTTCCATTAGTTCCAGGGCATGAATTCATTGGCACCATCGTTGAAATTGGTAAATCAGCCAACGATAAAATGGTAGTGATCGGTGAAAAACCCCTTAAGGAAGGCGATCGCGTGTCCATTGCTCCAAGCTCTACGACCTGCGGGCACTGTTGGTATTGTCTGCATATGCCACAGCGACCACTTTTTTGTCCCAATCGCCTGGCCTATGGCTTCATCCCTACCAAAACTCCCCCCGGTTTATTTGGAGCCTGTGCCGACTACGTCTTCCTGCACCCCAGAACCTGGGCTTTTACATTACCGGACGGGATGTCCATGGAAAGGGCTGTTCAGACCGAGCCCATGGCTACAGGCCTCCGCGCCGTGGAACGGGCCTATAGCCCTGGCGAGGCTTTTATAGGCCATGGTTACGGCGTTGGGAGTAGCGCGCTGGTCCTGGGAACAGGACCCATCGGGCTTATGGTGATCGTTGCTTTGCGCGCGAGCGGGGCCGGGCTGATCATCGCCCAGGATTTGGTGCAAAGTCGGTTAGACATGGCGAAGCGCATGGGCGCTGATATAACAGTGGACGGAAAACGCCCGCTCGAACAGCGTTTGCAAGAAGTTAGAGATGCGACAGATGGATTAGGGCCGGATGTCGTCATTGAAGCAGCCGGGGCTCCGACTGCCTTCCAAGAATCCCTAACCTTTGTTCGCCGCGGGGGCAAGCTCATCGAGGTAGGCCACTTCACAGATCCTGGTACTACGGAGATACACCCATGGCTGATATGCTTCAAGGATGTGGATATCCATGGATCATGGGCCTATCCGGCAATCATTTTCAAAGATGCCCTGTCCCTTCTTTCCGGGACGCCGATCCCGGTTGAGCAGATTGTTACTCATAAGCTGCCCCTGGAGGATTTGCCCAAGGCCATGGAGTTGCTCGGTACCGAGGGAGTTGGCAAGGTGGTGATCCAACCCTGAAATCCCGAGGCGAAGGCATCAGAGGTAAGGGGCAGGTCCTGCTTTTTGCTACTCTTTTTACTACATACTTCGCGCACGGCAAGACCAATGATTCCCGCAACAATGGTTAAACATACCTCAGCCAATCTGGGGCCGGTTCAATAGAAGGAAAAGAGGTCCAGGAGATGGAGGATGAGGAGGATAGCAGTCGTAGGTGTAGGGAATAGTAAGTTTGGGGTAAGGAGTGACGCCTCGATGAAGGAGCTCGCCTTTGAGGCTTCAAAGGAAGCCTTAAAGGACTGTGGCCTTGATCTCAAAGATGTAGATGCCATGGTCACCGCCACGGCCTCCGATGAATTCAGCTTTTCTTTGCAACCCTCTGCCCAGATTCATGATTATCTCGGATTTCATCCAAAGCCCAACTTCAGGGTAGAGGGTGCTTGCGCCAGTGGAAGTGTGGCTATAAGAACTGCCTTCATGACCATTGCATCGGGGTTTGCTGATGTGGTCCTTGCGTTGGGAGTTGAGAAGATGACGGAGGTAGATACCGCGAGGGCCACCGAGATAATGAGTAGAGGAGGAGATGTTGTTTGGGAATATCCGTTCGGCGTGAGCTTCCCAGGATATTATGCCCTCATCGCTCAAGCACATATGGCAAGATACGAAACGACTGAAGAACAACTGGCCATGGTGGCGGTGAAGAACCATCATTACGGCGCGATGAATCCCGTTGCTCACATGCAGAAGGAGGTAAACCTCCAAGAAGCGCTCTCCTCCAGAATGATTGCCTATCCCCTCAAGCTCTTTGATTGCTCCCTCATTACTGATGGCGCCGCTGCGGTTATACTTGCCTCGGAGGAAAAGGCCAGGGAATTTCTCAAGGAGCCCGTGTGGGTGGCGGGCCTTGGTCTGGGCACCGATTCCCTCTCTCTTTGCGAAAGAAGAGACCTCACCTCCCTCGCAGGGGCAGCTTACGCGGCCGATCAAGCATACAGGATGTCGGGTATCGGGCCAGATGAGGTGGATGTTGCCTGCGTGCATGACTGCTTTACCATCGCAGAGATCGTGGCTTATGAAGACCTCGGCTTTTGCAAAAGAGGAGAGGGAGGAAGACTTATCGAGGAGAAACAGACATATATCGAGGGGAAAATTCCCGTAAATGTGGACGGCGGTCTCAAGGCAAAGGGACACCCCGTGGGAGCGACCGGGGTGAGTATGACTGTGGAAATAACGAGACAACTGAGGGGGGAGGCAACCCCAAGGCAAGTGCATAATGCGGAGATAGGACTTATCCACAACGTGGGAGGCAGCGGCCAAATAGCTGCAGTGAACATCCTCAGGAGGGGGTAAAATGGGTTTTGAAAGGTTTTCGCTGTCTACAAAGCATACCAAAATAGAGGATTTTGTGGATTATCTGGAGGCCGGGAAGATTATGGCAAAAAGATGCAAGGGCTGTGGAGCCAAATACTATCCTCCCAGGGCGGATTGTCCCAATTGCCTGGAATCAGATATGGAGTGGGTGGGAATACCCTCACGGGGAAAGCTCCTGACATTTACCCAGGTATTCGTTCTCCCTGAGCACTATGCTTCGGTCCCTTCCTCGATGCCGTTTTCCAGCACCGTCATGGAACCTCCCCCTGTGGGAATAATAGAGGTGGAAGAGGGAATAACGATAATGGGGTTCATCCCGAATATGGATGTGAAAAAGATAAGAATTGGCATGTCTCTTAGGGCCGTACCTGAGCTCCTTCCTGACGGAAGAATAACCATAGCATTACGCCTTGAGGAAGGATAAGGGTGAATTGCCCAAAGAGTACCACACTTGATTGAACAATCTCAAATCAGTCCATGAGCTCTGCGTTGGCAATAAGCTCCATTCCCTTATTGAAGGCTTTGACATTTGTATCTAATAGCTTTCCCGGGAAGCGTTCCTCGAGAAAGGGCATCATTGTTTCTTTAGTGATTGGCAAGATACCAACCCCCACCAGCGAACCCAGAAGGATGATATTCGCGTATATGGGGTCTCCCATTTTAAGTGCTTCTTCAGTGGCACTGACAAACACCGTGTGGGATGACAGTTTCATGATCGACTTCTTAACCTCATCCAGGTCAGGATAAGGCAAGCCGCCGGGGGGATATATCGGTCTGGGGTTTACGATGACAACGAGATGAGGGCTGCCAAACTCCCCCAAAGCTCGCAGTGTTTCAACCGGTTCCATTCCAAGGATCAAATCTGCTTTTCCCTCAAGGGTTACCGAGCTATACAGGGTCTTCTTTGAGATTTTTATATGGCTCGTAACCGGGCCGCCACGTTGGCTGACACCGAAAGTGTCCGCAACGCTCACCATGAAGCCCTCATTCACGAGAGCCGCGCCGATAAATGCGGACAGCAATACGTTACCTTGCCCGCCGACACCGGCTATGATAAGGTTAAACGGTTCCTTTTTTAGCGTCTTTCTGCTCACCGGGTTGTTCCTCCCTGATGATCCCATGTGCCGGACATATATCGGCGCAAACGCCACATCCCACACAGATGGCCTCGTCTATGGCGGCCCTTTCCGCTTCCTTATCCCACATCAGTCCGGGGCATCCAAATAGCCTGATGCACAGGCTGTCACAGCCACAGCTATCCCCCAGACATTCTTCCGGATCTACGTGTACGTTGTATTTTCTCGGTATCTTTTTCCTGTCCTTCAGCAATTGGCACATGTGTCGCACTATTATCACCCTGGCCCCTGTATCTTCCGCCATCATGCGCAGCAACGTCTTCGTGGTATTCTCCAGGTCAAAGGGGTCACAAACCACAACATGTGCGCCTATTGCCCGGCAGATGGCCTCCATGTCCACCACCGTTGCCGGATCACCGGTTGCAAGCTCTCCCGTGCCAGGATGAGGTTGAAAACCCGTCATAGCGGTGGCACTATTATCCAGGATGAGAAGGGTAAAATCGGCATTGTTGTAAACGCCATTGACCAGGGCCGGCAACGTGGCATGGAAAAAAGTCGAATCACCAGTCACGGCGAGCACGGGTTGATTAAAGCCGAAGCGTTTCAAATTACCCAATCCATTCGCCACACCCGTCCCGGATCCCATGGCGTGCAGTGTCCTTGCCTGGAAAAAGCCAGGACTGGCGAAGCCCAAGGTGTAACAACCGATGTCGCCGCAGACAAAACCCTTGCGCCCATCCAGCTGGAGCGCCTTCTTCACTGCCCAGTAGGTGGCACGGTGAGGGCAACCAGCACACAGGTTAATGGGACGATCAGGTACAATCTTGAGTGTCTCCCTGGCCTCCCTGTCGTAATTTGGGTCCCGTCCCCGGTATAAGGTGCCCAGGATGCCCGTTAATGTCTTGATCACCAGGTCTGTGCTCTGTTCGTTATAGGGATCTACGTGTCCCGACTTCGCACCATAAAAGGCGAGATCGCATGTAGCCGGAAGCAAACGAGCCGCCAATTCCATGACGCTCTGTTCCACAAAGGGATCGGTCTCTTCAACGAACAGGACTTTCTTTGTGGTACGCAAATATTTCGCCACAAGCTTTTCCGGCAGGGGCCAGGTGGTACCCAGTTTCAAGACCCCCACCTTCTCACCGAATTTCAGCTCACTTACGGCTTCAGTACAATAAGATGTACAGGAACCGCAGGTTATAATCAGCAGCTCTGGATTCTCCGGTCCCACATACCTATTGAAGGTGGACGTCTCAAAGAGCTCTCGAATCTTTTCTAGTTTTTCGTGCAGAACTTTGTGAGCAACAAGGGAAGGTCCCGCGGTAAACGTGCTCTTGTGGGGATTATGCATGTCCCACAGTTCTGGGAAATGGGCCTTCTTTTGCTTCCGTTCGGGGAGGTCACCGAGGATCACATTACTTTTGGTGTAGGAAATACGAGTCACGCCCCGCACGAAGGTCAAGAGTTTTGCCGCCTCGGAGACCTCGTAGCCCCATTTCACCATGTCTTTTGCTTCCTGGGCATTACTCGGTTCCAATAAGGGATTATCAAACCATTTGGCTATAGGCCTTGAGTCCTGCTCATTGCTGCTCGTCATGCTACCCGGGTCATCGGAGACGAAAATCACTATGCCGGCGTTGCCTATACCGGTCATATTGAGATTGACGATGAAGTCGGCAGCAACATTTGCCCCATTCTGTTTCATAGCGCAAAAGGACCGAATGCCCGCAAAGGATGCCCCAGCAGCGACCTCGGTCGCCACTTTCTCATTCACGGACCACTCCGCATGGATATCCATCTCTTTGGCTACACCAGCTATGGTGAGGAGAACCTCTGATGAGGGACTCCCAGGATAGGCGGCTGCGACGCCTATGCCGGCTTCAATGGCCCCTCGTGCCACAGCTTCGTTGCCCATCAAAAGCACCGTAGCCCCGGGCTCATTCATGGCAATCCTTGTCATCTATACACCTCTTACCATATTGGGAAAATAGTGGCTAATACCCTCCAGCTCTGCCGGGGGTTTAGGTCTTTCATTATGGGATCTCCAGAAGTCTATCAGCCATGCGTTGGGGGAGATTCCCCACGTAGAGGAGATCGTTTTTGTTGCCGGTCTTCCCAACAATGCTCTTCAGTGCTTCCTTCTTCCTCTTGAGTGCAACCGATTTAAGGTGAGCCAATCTTCCATCAGGCAATGCCTGGGTTTCAAGGAGTCCCTTTCTTTTGACCAACTCCATGAGATCAGCGCCTACTTTTGTGCGAGTAACCACGGTGTTCCACCCCGGAAAAGCAGATCCGGCCGAACCGAGGGAAACATCTGAGAACTCCGCCGTCATATCCCAGCAATACTGGCAGGCGGGATTAATGTATGGCCTAATTTCATCAAGCGGAACTGATTTTATGCCGGATTTGGTATGCACGTCGAACGAATAGCCGGGAGTGTGAGGAATATCGAATTTGACCACCCGTGACACATCGTAATTCTCCCTCAGATACGGATGAAAAACGTGGGGAGAGAGTGCCCAACCGCAAAACAGTCCCAAGGTCAACTTGATATTGTCGGGACTTACATTCTTTTCAGGCGGATATTGTCTTATCTTGGTCAGGGCCTCAAGTTGACACCCCAGGCCAACTACCCCAACTTTTTCAGTGCTATGCCTTGGAATGCTTCTATAGCTTTCAAGAGCGAAGCTCGCCTCATAACATGTGCCAGCGCATTGAAGCAATTCCTCTCTGCTCCGAGCCAGATAACCTCGCGGAACTTTGTCTTCATCCATCTTGGTGCATACTACGAGATCGATCATTCCCTCCTGAAGTGCCAGCGCAAGCAAGGTGGTTACCGTTCCGCCATCTTGTCCCTTCTCGCCGATTTCCCTCTCTTTTGTTCTCGCCATGTATATGTCCAAAGTCACGCCAACTTCCTGGTCGCTAAAGGGAACCCCAAAAATCTCATGGCTCAACGCATTCATGTCCGTGTAGGTCCTTGGGCAGTGCTCATAGCATTCTGCTTCGACCACGGTGCATTTGTCCAGAAGGATGATTCGTCCTTCATGGGTAACAATATAGGGACAGCCGGTAATGCATGCTCCACACCCAGTGCAGAACCCTTGATATATTACCTCTTCGAATAGTTCCTTGACTCCTTTACAGTTCTTCGACATTCCTTCAACTCCATTGCTCGGTGAGTTCGTTAATCCATGGGGAGGACTTGCCGCTACAGGATCAGCGACGACAAAATTCATCGATGTTTGAGATTTTTCGACGCCAAGAATGACAAAACCTGGATGTCCATATTCGGGCAGGAAGCGGGTTCCTTTCCCGTTAACGTATGGGCGGACCCAAGCATTTTTGGGGCCTCCTTCCGGGGCACGGCTACCCTTACACCATAAGGTGTTTCCAATTCATTTGTTTCCCTAGCGGCCATCGATTCGCGCCTACCTCCGCCAGTGAGCACCGCTACGCCGGAGTTCAGCAGGAGATTTTGGTTCTCAGCCCGCTCCTCCCGCTTCTCCCAGCAGATGAGCCCGCAGTTGCCGCACGTATTGATGTACATTTCATCGGGATCAAAGCACTTTTCTCGTTGCGTAAGCGAGGCTCGACCTCCCTGCTTATCAGGGTCAGCCCCCCTCAACCCACGGCTCAGGGCAACAAGCTGACTCTCTTCCTCGGGGAGTGGATAATCCACGCGGTACGGACTCCAGGTGGACCATTTCTTGTTGAGACCCAGGCCGTGATAGCCGGCACAGCCGATGAGACATCGGGCGTTGTTTCCTTTCTTGCCGCAACTATATTCTCTGCCGGCTATGGTCACCGAAACCGACTCCTCCTTGTGTATCATCTCCACAGGACAGACGGTGGCACACAACTTACAATTGTCGCAGGGGTCTTCCTCCAAAAGTGGTGTAGCTTCCAAGGCCGCCGATGTCAGAACCGAACCGAGGAAGACCGCGGAGCCGAACTGGGGAGTCATGAGGTTTCCGCTCCACCCTAACCGCCCCAACCCAGCTGCCACTGCCGCGTAGCGATGGGAGAAATCAGGCACCATCACGACCCTATTGATGGCATCGGTTCCACCCGGTTCAGGGCGATAGATGTTATTGGCCTCCACTCCCCTGGCTTCAAAGCCCTTTTCCTTCAGGAAGTCCACCAAGCGGTCGGTAATGGTGTAGAGCCTCTGGTAGATCCGCTTCTGGTCGGCACCGTGACTCAGCCATTCCCTCTTACCGAGGTAGTCCCGGATGATCTTTCGATCCAAAGGTATGGCGAAGGAGATGATGGAATGGGTGGATGGGAGCACGTAGTCTGGGTTCGCTGAAGGCGGAGCGCTGGTCAACCTTTCCCTGGGGGCAATGCCCACGAGCGCAGCACCATTATCCCGCGCAATAGCCCTGATCTGGGGTTCTAGTTTCATCTATCCCTTCCTCTCTACAAGACCAGTTCCGTCGCCCATTGAATTACCATGACCGAGCGCCCATCAAACACTTAAACGAAGGACGAGCGGTTGGGGAAGGAGATACCATTGGCAACAGCTAGGCATAACAGAATCTATTGCGAGTAAAATCTGTTGTTCAGAAGGCTTCGGTGTGACATGAATTGAAATATAGGGGGGAAACCCTTGAGTGTCAAGCGGGGAAGCGTGGTAGATCTAGTGGTGTGATGAGCCAACAAGACAGATAATCCAGCTCGTCTCGAGGGGTTATCCCCGGTCAATAAAATGGGCATTTACGAACACGTCACCCAAGATTCTTACAGGGAAAAAATGACATGGACAATTTCACCCAAGTCCTTGAAATCACTAGAACCCCCGGACGGATTTGAGCAATGAAGGGGTCACTCATTATATCTATGTTTGGCTCTTATTTTCTGTCAATCTTAGGTTCAGGCGGTGGACAGCTTCGCTTTGCCAATCATCACCCTTTCCCTCCAATAATATTCAAATTAATCTATATCGCGGGTTTCACTTGTACATGCACGTATAAGAGGCTGGCTTTTTGACCTTTAAATTGAACGCCGAATTAGCCGGAATCACGACGGTTTCCCCCGCCTTCGCCTCTTTCCAATTCGCCCCCGGAGAACGGATTTCGAATCCTCCTACCGTCACGGTGATGTGTTCTTCTTTTTCGGTATCAAAGGAGTACTCACCGGGCAACATGACCCCTACCGTATATTGGGTGCCTTCGAGTTCAAACCCCAGACTCTTGACCTTACCTTCTAAATATTCATTCACTTTGATCATAGCCCATCCCCTTCCTGCCATAACGGCTAATATCCCATTTGAGGGAGAAAAAATGGGGTAAAATCCTTATTCTTGAAAGCACTAGAGCTCTTCCCAACTCTTCCCTCTCTCTATTTCAATCACAAAGGGCAGATTTGATCCTGGCGAGCCCATGTTAAACCAGTTTTACCAGAGCTTGAGTGAGTCCAAGAATAGCTGTTTCAAATCCTCAGCCCTCGCTGGTCGTGGTGATAGTTTCGTCACCCGCTGCTGGGGTAATGTTCCCGCCACCAACTTATCCACGTCTTCAGGCCCATAGCCAACTGCACTTAGTCCATTGGGCATCCCAACCTTACGCATCAATTCAACAATAGCACTTGAAAGCACTTCACCCGCATCCTCTGGAGATGTACTGGAGATATCCCTGCCCATCAGTTTGGCTGCATAAAGATGAAGTTCGGGATCCGCCGAAGCAGTAAAGCGGAAAACAGCCGGGGCATTGAGCGCTACCGCCATCCCGTGGGGGATAAGTGGGTGCCCAGGTGGATAACCCTCAGGTACATAATCACGGACCATCCCCGAAACGGGATAGGACATACCATGGGGCAAATGAACTCCTCCGTTTCCAAATCCTATGCCGGCATAGGTTGCTGCCAAGAGGACTTCACCTCGCGCTTCGTCATCGGAAGGATCTTCAATGACCCGAACCAACTTTTGGGAAATCATTTCAACGGCGCGTGAAGCCCAAATATGGCTGATGGGATTTGCTCCCTGGTAGGCAGGCCGTAACTTAGGATGCTCGGGAGCCGGTCGCTGGTTATAGGGCAATGCTGTCAGGCATTCCAACGCATGGGTTAACTGATCCAGTCCGGTACACGCGGCGACCATTTTCGGGAGCGAACGAGTATTATTGGGATCAACGATGCCTTTTATCGGGCGCAGTGCACGATGGGCGATACCCGTTTTGGCATTCATTTCCAAAAAATCAAAAATAGCAACACCGGTCGTTTCGCTCCCCGTTCCCGCAGTCGTTGGAACAGCAACTAATGGTTTCAATGGACCTGGGACTGGCTTTCCCCCACCGACGGGTGGGTTTACATAGGTCATAAAATCCGCGGGGTATGTTGAATAAAGGTCTGTTGCTTTAGCAGTGTCTATGCTGGAACCACCCCCTACGGCTACGAATCCATCGAAATTGCCTTTCTCGGCGAATTTTATCGCTTCTTTAAAAGAAGCATCCGTTGGTTCCACACTTACCTGATCATACAGGACCGCGTCGATACCATGCGTGCCTAATGCTTCCAGAGCCACGGAAACAGGTTCTTTATCCCTCAGATTGGTATCGGTGACCACCATTACCCGATGAACACGTTGCTCTTCCATGTCCCATCCCACTTCTCGTGTAACCCCAGGACCATATTTGATACTTGAGGTTTCCATTGAAAAGGCCGTCTCTAGGTTCATGGTCTTTTCCTCCCTTTTTCTTGCCTCCGCATCTTTTTTGAAAAACCGTGAAGATAGTTTACTCAGCCATAGCCACAATTGTACAGTGCACGTTGCTAAAATGAGCTCTTTTTTGACCCTTAACCGGCAAACCCATACGTCCATAAAGTTTCTCGCGATAGTTAAGGCTTCGGCGGCACACGATTGAATTATCTGTCAAACTAATTCAATTGAAACGTTTGAACTTGGCTCGATATTTGCATTACAAACCTGTAAATCGATGATGCATTACTCAGGAGGCCTTATTTCTATGAAACAGGCAGCCCATTTCTTAGGGGTAACAGTTCAGACCGTTAAGAACTATATTTGCCCGGGGAAACTTAAAACCTACAAGACCCCCGGTGGCCAGCACCGTGTTCTCGTATCGGATCTCCAGAATCTGGCCCATAGTCAACGCAATCCCTCCCGCGAGGAACTCTTAGAACAACGCGATCACCTCTATCGAGACTATATCGACACCATTGCAGCACTGCTGAATGCCTTAGACGCCAGGGATGGAATTGCCGGAGGGCATTGCAGGAGAGTGGCCAACTATACGTGCGTTATCGGGGGGAGCATGGGATTGCCTTTAACGTCCCTGAGAGCGCTGGAGCTGGCCGCACTTCTCCACGATATAGGGAAAATCATGATCGACGACGGGATCTTGGGAAAGCCCGGAAAATTGACGGATCAAGAGACCAATATCGTCCGGCAACACCCCGTGATAGGGGAGAGAATCGTTGGTGAGGTGGAGTTCCTGAGGAAAATCATGCGTTTTATTCGCCACCACCATGAGCGTTTTGATGGCATGGGATATCCCGACGGCCTCGCGGGGGAAGCCATACCCCTGGAGGCAAGGATCATGTTCATCGCAGAGGCGTTCGATTGCCTCATGTCCCACACAGCATACCGTCCAAGCAGGGACTTCGAGGAAGCCCTCGGGGAGATGGAGGGGGGTTCCGGAACTCAATTTGACCCGCATATCTTGGGCGTCTTCATGAATAATGTCAGCTGAGCCCCCTCTAGCGGCTGGGGGTATGCGTAAAAGCTTAACAACAATTAGTATGGACTCCCGCCGAGAAGTCCCACCTGTTGCGCCCCTCTTGAAATCACTGGAGCCTCCGGAGGGATTTGAACCCCCAACCTACTGATTACAAATCAGGTGCTCTACCATTGAGCTACGGAGGCTCACAAAGTAATATATCACTCTTTGGGAGAAAATCAAATCCCATTGCTTCGAGTTTATTATCCCTCAGGAGGTTGAGGGTAAGAGGATGGAGGTTGAGGGGTTGTGCTCGGGGAAAGGAGTACTCCCATGGACGGGAGGAATAGAACGACCACCCTTCCAAGTTTTTTACAAAAGAGGGACCAGAATGGTGCATGAGGGTACAATGCGTCCGTTTATATGAAAATTTTGCACAATATGTGACACTTTTTGTCACATTTGGCCCTCCTTCCCCAGCGGAAAGTCCCCATCTTCGACTTGCAAATCGGAGGACAATGTAGTAAGTATTCAATACTCTCAAAGAGGAGGGATATTCTCGCATGTATGAAAAGGAAGTGGCGGAAATCGAGCACCTGATCCAAAAACAGAACCGATGGCGGGACACGTGCCTTAACCTCATCGCCAGCGAAAATGTGATGAGTCAAAGGGCCAGATCTCAGGCCGGTTCGGATTTCGCCCACCGATATGCCGAGGGACATCCGGGGGAACGGTATTACAGGGGAACATCGTACATTGACGAAATCGAAAGTCGGCTGAAGAATAATTTGAAGCTCCTCTTTGAATGCGACCATTGCGAGGTCAGGCCCATCAGCGGCACCAATGCCAATGAGGCAGTCTTCAGCCGCTTCGGCAGGCCGGGTGACGTGGCAATGGTCAACTCCACCCCCGGGGGTGGCCACATCAGCCATCACAGGGAAGGATCCCTCGGGAAATTTACCCAGAACATCATCGATTTCCCGATGACCGAGGACGGTTACCATATCGATGTGGAGAAGACGATATACTTAATCGAAAGGGTTAAGCCGAAAATCCTTGTCATGGGAAAAAGCCTCTTTCTCTTTCCAGAGCCCGTCCGAAAGCTTTCCGAGGTTTGCCAGGCACATAGCGCTCGCATCATCTACGATGCGGCCCACGTCTTGGGCTTGATTGCGGGCAAACGATTTCAAAACCCCTTGAAGGAGGGGGCCTTTTTGATGACGGCGAGCACCCATAAGACCTTCTTTGGCAGCCAACGCGGCCTCATCTTGAGCAATATGGATGGAGAGTATTGGCGCAGAATCGATAGAGGTGCCTTTCCGGGATCCTCCAGCAACCACCACCTTGATACCCTCGCTCAAATGGCCATGTGCACGTACGAGATGATGGAATACGGTGAGCAATACGCCGAGGACACCATCAAGAATGCCAAGGCTCTTGCCTCAGCCATGGATCGATTCGGATTTGACGTTCAGGCGAAGGAGTTCGGGTATACTGAAACCCATCAGGTCGCCGTCAACGTGAAAGCATTTGGCGGTGGGGAAAAGGTCTCCAGAACCCTTGAGATGAACGACATCATCCTCAATATGAATATGCTGCCCCATGAACCCTTAAGCGCCCATGACCACCCGGAGGGAGTGAGGATTGGAGTCCAGGAGATGACGAGATTCGGAATGGGAGAGGAGGAGATGGTTCGCATCGCCGGACTTATCAAGGAGTGTATCATTGAGAAGAAATCGGTAAAGGAGGAGGTTTATCGGTTCAGGTCGGAATACCAAGAGGTTAAGTACAGTTTCGATGAGCCCGCATGGCGGAAACCGGAACTGGTTGAAATGAAGGCAACCTAACGGAGGGGAGGAAGATGTTTGGGCTTGGACTGCCCGAGATGATCGTCATCGGGATTATCATTCTATTGATCTTTGGGGCGAAAAGGCTTCCGGAGATTGGAAAGGGCCTGGGGAAGACGGCAAAGGAGATCAAGGGGATATCGAAGGAGATGAAGGGGGATAAGGAGAAACAAGGGAAGCAAGGAGACGGAACGGCATATCCCCCTAAGAAGGATGAGGGAGAGGAAGGCCTGCTTGATGACATCAAACCCGTGGCCAAAGACATAAAGGAGATAAAGGAGAAGGCCGATAAGCTCAGAAAGTGGGGCCGATTCCTCAGGTGAGCCCTCATCGATTCTTCAGTACGACCCTTACCACGCATTCCCCGCTTCGCTCCCGTTCCCGTGGTCTTTGAATCGATATCCTCCTGAAGGACCGTTTGATCAGACGAAATACCTCCTCGGCTCTCTAGTCGAATCGCAATTTCCCCATTCCTTCCCAAGGAAACAGTTTCGCAACTATTCAGACAAACCCTCCTAACCCCCCAATGATATTCCCGGCCGCATCGCTAAACCAAGGGAGAGCATCGCACGGCAGGCCACCGGGGGCTCATTCCTTCGATAGTTCATCGCCTTATTGTCCCAGAGGCGCGTCTTGAAAGCTAAGGAAACACTATGCTACTATTCGTTTGCCATCCCTTTCTAAAGATGCCGTTTGGGGAAATTCAGGGCTGAGCGCCCGAGGCGAACGTGGGTTGATCAGCCATTTAGAGAAAAACGCTGAGGGGTTGTCGTTATGGAAACGCTACCTTCGTACAGGAGTTGCTTTGTTTGTGGGAAGGAAAACAGACACGGGCTGCGCCTCCAATTATTCGCCGACCAACATCTGGTGAGGGGGACTTTTAGGCCTCGGGATTTCCTCTGCGGGTTCCCGGGAATTGTCCATGGTGGTATCCTGGCCTCGGTGGTCGATGAAGTAATGTGGTGGGCAGCGAGTTGGAGGAGGGCTGCCTCCTGTGTCACGGTGGAGATGAACGTCAAATACCTCAAGCCGGCTTCCACTGATCTGGAGTATGAGATAACCGCTAAGGTGATCAGCGAAAAGAGAAGGGTTATTGAAGTGGAAGGGGAAGTGAGGGACAAAAGTGGCACGATCTATTCCACTGCCCGGGGGAAGTATCTGATCTTCGCCGATGAAAAGAATCAGGAAACCATGGAACTCCTTGATTTCAGGGGCTGTAGCGACAGGGTGAAGGCAAGATACTTGGAAGATACCTGATCCCGTCGATCGACTCCCTCAACCCTTTGGTCGGGGATTTCAAAAAACGTCGCGTAGATTTTTCAGGGAGAATCGCTGGAAGGGACCCCAGGAGGAGACACTGCTGGGAGTTGCCGTCTTTTCCGCGTGAACCCCAGGTACAAAAGTGAAATTGCTGGCATTAAAAGGGTAAAGGGTACCAGGAAAAATATGATGGCGTGAGCCCAGACCAGCAATAGCAATATAGTGATGGGTCCCAGCCAGAATGTAAAGGCATGGATCCAAAAGGAATGGCCCAATCTCCTTGCTTTCCTACCCCATAACCAACCACACAGTAAGAAGAACCCTCCGTAGTATGAAACCCCGATAATGAGCTCAAGGGTCTCGTTACCCACACGGATCTTTAAACCCAACAGGAGGATGGAGAGGATTGCGAACACGAGCACCCAAAATGTGAGGGCAAAGGCCCAAAAGGAGTACCCCAGCTTATGGCCCACTCTCCCCCAGGCCCAACTGAGGAAGAAAAGAAATCCACCGAAAATGAGAATTGATATGATGACCTCAACGGTCTCACCCATCGTCGTCCCTCTCTCTGGGTCCAGAGCTTCGCCCGGCAGGAATCGAGACTCTCTTTCATTACCATAATTGGGATTGGGAGACAATCCCTTTCCATGAATTCTTCAAAAGCGGGGAACTCCAGCCCTTTTTGCATTCGTTTGGTTCCATTGATTTTGTTAGATTTTGGTGTTGAAAAATTCCGATTAATGGCTTAAGAAGCTGGATGGAAACTTCAAAGGAGGTCCCAATGGAAAATAAGGTATTCGATGCTCTTTCTAAAAGGGTGGACTGGGAGCCTTATGCTCAACTTCTGGGATTGAAGCTCAAGAAGGTGGATAAGGGTTATTCCCTTGTGGAAATGACCTTTCAGGAGGAGATGAAGAACATCTTGGGAGGTGCCCATGGCGGGGCCATCTTTTCCCTTATCGACGAAGCCTTCGAAACAGCTTCGAATTCCCACGGCACCATTGCCGTGGCGCTCAACATGAATGTAACCTTTATCGCACCTCCATCACCGGGTGCGGTTTTACAAGCCGAGGCGAGGGAGATCAGCCTGACCCCACGGACGGCCACCTACCTCATCAACGTCACCGAGGGAGGGGATAGGCTCATCGCCACCTGCCAGGCATTGGTCTATCGGAAGAAGGAGACGTTACCCTTTCTGGAGGAATAGCCCGCTATCGGGAAAAAAGGAAGGGGATGAGCTCGGGGCAGTTGAGGTAATGATCTCCCACCCAATGGCCCGTTGACCTCACTTCTTCATCAGGGCCTCGTAGGCCCTCTTAATGGCCAGCAGTTTCCTGTGGGCCATTTCCTGAAATTCCTTCCCCAGATGGGTCACCTTATCGGGGTGATATTTGGATACTGCCCTTCGGTACGCCGCCTTGATCTCATCCGGGGAGGCCCCCGGCTTTACCCCGAGGATTTTAAAGGGATCTTCCTCCTCATGGCCGCTGGGAGCTTCCCTATCCCGTTGCCCTTCGTACCGAGCCTCACCTTGACCAGGTGATGGCCTCTTATATCGCCTGTACCTTCGGTAGAAATCCCCGGGGGACTCTCCGGGCCGCCTGGCCGTTAGAAACCAGATAAGGGCCCCGATCAAGAGGAGATCATCTACCCATCCCGGACCTACCAAAAAGTCGGGAACCAAGTCAAAGGGACTCAGGATGTAAAGCAGAACCAAGATGAGGGGCAAAGCCCTCCGCAGCCACATCTTCATATAGTAGGTGTCTTCCCCTCCGATGCGGGTCCAAAGGGGCCCAAAGGCCCTTGATCCAAAGATCTGGAACTCCGGCGAATTCTCCCAATATCTCCTGGGAAAACTTCAGGCCACCCGTTCATTTCCCATCCTCGATTTCCAGAGCCAGAGAGGTATATGGGTGATAGTACTATCCGAGATACTTCTTGCCAAAGGTTAAATGGATGAGATTGGGGAATCTCTTCACCTAATCGGTGAGCTTCTTTTTTATAAACCGTTTTATCCGGTGGTAGAAATAATCCACCCTGCACATGAGGGTCTTCTGTTTTCCGGCGATCGTCGACAACTCCTCCTTCTTCACCGCATCGCTGAAAACGCTCAATTCCCCGTTAGGCTCGACGATTTTCGTGAGCCCCTCCTTGGCCTCCGCATCCAAAACCCTAATCTGTATGCCCTCCCAGGAAAAGATCTTTTCCGCCTTTCTCTCCGTTGAATTAATCCATACGGAGATTCCCAATACGACGAGGATAAGGATTATGATGGAGGTAGATCTTTTCATCTAATTTCCCTCGCAGTTCCTCCGGAAGAGGCGCATACCCCATTCTATAGCAGCTTTTTTACGGGTAGTCAATCGGGGCGCAACCTGAGTTTTCCCAGAATGCGCTGCCATGGGATGATGTTCCATGCTCAAAACCGATCCCGCGTGCGGGAGGCTCTGAAGAAAATGCATAGCAAACGGGGGGGACAACAATCTTCCGATCAGCCCATGGATTTGTAATGGTTTGAAATAACAATGGAAATTAAAAAAAAGGGAGAAAGCCAATAATTGGCATGAAATTTGTATGTTTATTCGGCAAAGTAATCTTTATGGGAGGGGTGGGGATGAAAGAAAGGTCGATGAAAGTTAGATTACTCAAGTGCCAAGACGGTCACAAGACCATCGCCCTCACGAGCTATAACCCGGAGCTCTGCGAGGCCAACATCGAGTTTTTTGTCCATAGCAATGGGCGTATGACCCGCCACAGAAAGTGTGGAGGCAAGCTCATCGTAAACAGAATAGTGAAAGGAAATGGCTGGGTCAACCATTGGAAGTTCTGATTCCTGCCGCCTCGAGAAGGCATTTCATTTAGACCCATAAGCCCTCTATTCAACAGGATATTTGCCGCAAATTGGCACCGATTTTCCCTTCCAGAAATCCTCCGCCATTTTGGACGCCCCGTTTATCCGTTCTTGGCCTTTAGAGCCCATCCCGTCACCGTGGCCATTGTTTGGAATGATGGTGGTTTCTTGCTGTTCGAAAAGGTATTGAAGCTCGTGAGATAATGCATGCGGTCGGCCAGTTACCCCGTCATCCCCGATGGCTACATCCAGCGAAAATCACCAGCCAGTGTTAAAAAAGAAGAGGCCCCCTTGAAAATACGTAACCGGAATGGTATAAGCCTATCGGCCCATCATATCTTCGGCCATTGGAAGAGCACATGGTCTATTTCTTATCCCACAGGGCACATAAGGATTACCCTTGGTTACGAGTGAAAAAGGGACAGCAAATCTACAAGGTTGTCGCTGATAGCCTCGGTGACTTGCTGGATTGGGGAAGGAAATTCGGCCTCACCAAGCCCCACATGAGCCGATCGGGAATCCCCCATTTTGACCTTTGGGGTAGTCGTTTAGCCCTCCTCAAGTTGCAGGGGGTCAGAGGGGATCACAAAAGGCTCTACCGTAAGAGAGTTTTGGGAATGGGAAAAGGATGACCTCCCGCCTCCTCTTCATAACCATCCACTATACGGTGGGAAAACCCCGGAGCTGGGGAGGGTCTTTTATCCGTGCATATTCCGATAGGGTTAGGTAGGCACCGCCCGCCAAAACGATTCCACCCCCCAACACCAACGTCCAGCTGATCATCTCGTGGAAAAAGAGGGCTCCCCAGAGCCCCGCATAAAATGTCTCCGTCATGGCTACGATCCCGGCGGTCGCCACCCGAGAGTACTTGAGCCCATAGGTGATGAGAACCTGGCCAAGGAATCCGCCCAAGCCGAAGACGAGTAGGTATGGGAGGTCCCTTACCTGGGGCATTTGCAATTGGTTGATCACTCCGGGAAGGCAGGTTATGGTCAAAAACAGACAATAGTAGAAGTAAATTACAAAGGGATTCTCCTCTCTTCGGAGAATCCGGATGAGTACCATCGCGATACCAGAGAGAAATCCGGCTAGCAAGGCGAAGATTAATGTTAGGGAAAGGGATTGATATGCCGGGTTGAGAATGATATACACGCCGATGAAGGCGACGATAACGGCAGCCATCTCCCCGGCATTGAGTTTTTCCTTCAGCAAAATCCAGGAGAAGATGGCGCCAAATATGGGGAAGGTGTAAAGCAGAACGGTCGAGGTTGCAAGGGGAACTCCTCCGATGATGGCTTTAAAGAGACAGATGCTGGCAAATCCTCCTATAATTCCCCTCACCGCCAGGAGTTTGAAATGGCTTCCCTTCAAGGGGAAGAGGTGAAGCCGTGAAAGACCAAGGAGCACCAAGATTCCGAGAATACCCCTGATCATATTGAAGAAAGAAGAAGGATACGCTCCCTGGACCATCCTGGCCGATAGGCCCATGGTGCTGAAAGACAAGGCAGATAAGAAGATTGCTGCGTAGCCCAGTACAGCGGCGTCTTTTGGGTTCTTTGAAGCTGGAATCATTGTTGTTGGGCTATTCCCTTTGGTTTGAGGGCGTTTTCAATGTATCCACTTTTGCCTTCCATGACAACGAGATAATCATGTCCAGAGGGGAACGAACTGCACCGCAGAGGAGGAACTGATGGCTATAGCGAACACCATTTCTGAAACCGTTGGGAATACACCCCTGCTCAGGCTAACCCGGGTAACTCAGGGGATCGAACCTCTCATCGCGGCTAAATGCGAATTTTTCGGGCCCAGTGGAAGCTTGAAAGATCGTATTCTGGTCCATATGGTGGAATCGGCCGAAAGAGATGGAAGGTTACGGCCCGGTATGGCCATCATCGAAGGAAGTACGGGTAACACGGGTATTGCAACGGCCATGGTCGCCGCTTCCAAGGGATATGGATGTGTCATCGTCATGCCAAAAGGTATGAGCGCGGAAAGACGGAAGGCCATCCAAGCATATGGCGCTGAATTGATCCTCACCCCTGGGGGAGAAAGCGATGTCGATTTAGTCCTGGAGAAAGTGAGGGAATTGATGACAACCGATCCCGGCCGCTTTTGGGAGGTGGGCCAGTTCGCCAATGAGGATAACCCAAAGGCCCATTATGAATCCACTGGCCCGGAGATCTGGGACCAAACTGGGGGAAGAGTAGACATCTTTGTAGCCGCAACGGGAAGTGGTGGAACGCTAACCGGGGTCGGAAGATACCTCAAGGAGAGGAATTCAAAGGTCAGCATTTTCGCCGCGGAACCGGAGGAATGTCCTACCCTCTCCGAAAGGAGATGGGGGTTTCACCAGATCGAGGGTATTGGGGATGGATTTATCCCCCAGGTATTCGACGTGAGCCTCCTCGATGGTGTGGTGATCACCACATCCCGGGAGTCCATCGAGATGGCCAGACGTTTGGCCAGTGAGGAAGGTCTCTTCGTCGGCGTCTCGTCAGGCTGTAATGTTGCAGCGGCTATCAAGGTGGCCAGGAGATACCCCAAGGCAAAGGTCATTGTGACTGTTCTCCCTGACCATGGATATCGCTATTTCTCCAGCGAACTCTGCGGGATTGAGGCATCGGTTGAAGTACCCGAAAGGGATCACCCCTTGGATGATCACACTACTCGCATGCTCGACAGATATCAGGGAAAATGGGAAGTTATTCGATAGGGTTGAAACGTGATAGCAATACGGGATGAGAAGATTGATGAGACGGTGACTTGGGAAGGTGCACCCTCAGGCCCGGCCCCATCCATCCCACCTGTCCTCATCAGAATCAGAATCCCTGGGACCTCCTTCCATATTCCGATACTTGAGTTTCAGGTACAAGAGGCGCAGCCATTTCCCTATCCGGTAATAGTTGAAGTAGAGAAGGCCAAAGAGAATCCCACCCAGGTGAGCAAAATGGGCGATGCCAGACCCAGTACCCCTCAGAGAAGACCAGAATTCGATGGCCCCGAACAAGAGGACGAAGTGTTTGGCCTTCATGGGGAACATAAACCAAACATAGATATATCGCTCCGGAAAAAACCAGGCGTAGGCCAGCAACAACCCGTAAATACCCCCCGAGGCCCCTACAACGGGCACGCGCAGACCGGGGGTAAAGAGCACCGTGGAAATTCCCGCTCCAATAGCCGTTATGAAGAAGTACTGGATGAACCGGCTCGATCCCATGTACCGTTCGATTTCCCCGCCGAATATCCAGAGGGCAAAGAGGTTAAAGAGGAGGTGAAACAACCCTCCGTGCAGGAAGATGTAAGTTACCAATTGCCAGACGAAGAACTTACCCCAGAATAGTACCGGAACCAGCCCGAGGGCATAGTACAGCCTAGCTCCGACGGCCATTTGCAGGAGGAAACCCACAACGCAGGCCCCCATCAAGAATTTTACCCGAGGGGTTAAGGGGCCACCGATGGAAAATGGAGTTCTATAGTAATACTGCATATGGAGCCTCCCCTCTTATATCGATTGATCTTTTACCAATTGAATGTCCGGGTATTATGAGGTGCATCATGGGATCCCAACCACCTGTCCCCCCTAGAGATGCCGGTCTATTAGGACCTCAAGGTTTTCCGTATCCCATCCCACGTACTTGTCCTTGCCCTCCACGATGAAGGCAGGATATTTCCAAACCTTGTGCCAAAGCGATTTGAGGATTCCCATGGGCGAATGGGCATCGATAACCCTGATGAAAATGCGATGTTTGTATAACCTCGCCAGCTCCCTGACCCAGTCGCAAAGCCGAAGGAACTCCTCCTTGACGTCCTGGGGATAATCGTTAAAGTCCTGACGATGAATTTTGCCGCCGATATACATTTGATTGAAAATCACCTCGTATCGCCTACAATGATCGTAGCTTGTCAACACTCTGGCAATAACTTCGACGTGAATGGTCTTCATACCAGCCTCCCAATTTTTTCCTAAAACATACCATAATCCCCTGCGATTTTCATCCGGTCAATTTCCATCGCCCCTTGCCAAACTCCTCCTCAGCCGATCAGCCGAAAATCGATCTGCTGTCGCTCTGGATCCGCCCGGTCAACCACGATCCTCACCCGATCGCCGACCCGAAAGATCTTCTTAGAGTGCTTCCCGATGAGGCGGTACCCCTTTTCGTCATAGAGAAAGTAGTCGTCAGGCAGGCTACCGATGGGCACCAAACCCTCGACGAAAAGCTCCTGAAGCTCAACGAAAAACCCGAAGGAAGTGACTCCACTGATAAAGCCGTCAAATTGCTGGCCAACCCTTTCCCCCATGAATTTTGCCTGATACCTCTTGAGGATCTCCCTTTCGGCCTCCATCGCCACCCTCTCTCGGTGGGAAAGGTGTTGTGCCTCTTGGGAGAAATCCTCCCTAGAGCATCGCCTTTCCTCGATCATCTTCCTCAGTTGATGATGCACAAGGAGGTCGGGATATCTTCGTATGGGCGAGGTGAAGTGGGTGTAACAGTGCAAGGCAAGCCCATAGTGCGAGAGGTTCTTGTCCGAATACTGGGCCTGTTTCATCGACCTCAACAAGGCAGTATTGACCAGCCTTTCCTCCGGCTTTCCCCTTACCTCCTCCAACAGGCGCTGAAACTCCCGAGGGCCATGGGGTCGCCTCATTTCTAACCGGCACCCTAGAAGGGCTACGAATCGCCTATAATCTCGGATCTTATCGATGTCGGGCTCCTCATGGACTCGGTACAAAAGGGGAAATCGGGCTTGGGTCAGTTTGACGGCAATGGCCTCATTTGCGGCGATCATAAACTCCTCGATGATCTGATGCGCGAAATTCCTCTCGGCCTTGATGATCTCCTGAGCTTCCCCTTGAAGGTTGAGGATGATCTCTGGTTCGGGCAGGTCGAAATCCAGGCTCCCCCTTTTACGCCTCTTTTCCGCCAAGAGGGAGCAGAGCCTCCCCATTGCCTCCAACGATGGAACCAACGCCTCATGCCTCTCCATCTCCTCCATGTCCCGGTCCGTCAAGATTCTCTTCACCGTCCTGTAGGTGAGGCGGGAATCGCTTCTGATCACGCTTTTGAAAACGTCACAATGCGCTAAATTCCCCTCCCTTTCGAAACGCAGAGCCGCCGTTAGAGTCAGCCGATCCCTGTGAGGGTGAAGACAGCAAATTCCATTGGAAAGCTCGGGCGGAAACATCGGGATAACCCGGTCGGGGAAATAGACGCTCGTTCCCCTGCGGTAGGCCTCCCTATCAAGATAAGTCCCGGGCTTGACGTAGTGGCCCACGTCAGATATGGAAACCCAAAGGGTATACCCTCCATCCGTTTCATCGATGGAGACGGCATCGTCGAAATCCCTGGCGGTTTCCCCGTCTATGGTGACGGTCACCTTTCCCCTCAAGTCGACCCGTCCTCCGATTTCCTCATCGCTTACCGTTCGGAGGAGGGCCTTCGCCTCCCGGAGCACCCGTTGTGGAAAACCATCAGGTAAATCGTATTTCTGGATGACGATCCGCGGAAGAACGTCCGGATCCCCAGGGTAACCCAGGATGCGAGTGATCTTTCCCTCCGGGTTTTTGGCAATAGTCGGATATTGGGTGATCTCAGCGACAACAACCTGATCCTTCTTGGCCTTCATGGCTTGGTTCTTGGGGATAATGACATCAAAGAGGTATCGGTCGTCATCCGGCACAACTCGGCCAAAACCGTTACCGGGTATGAACCTCCCCACGAGTCTATTGGTCCTTCTTTCCAGGATTCGGACAATTCGACCCTCCCTCCCCTTTCCCCTCCGCTTCCTCAGGTGTTTTATCCGAACGGCGACCTTATCGCCATGCATCGCCTCCCGAAGATCCTTGGGCTTCACGAAGATATCGGGCTGTTCCACATCCTCTACGATGACGAAACCGTACCCATCGGGGTGACACTGGAGGCGGCCCACCGCCACATTTATCCTCGAAGGCAAACCGTACCTTCGCCCCTTCATCCTGATGATTTTGCCCTCCGAGATCATCTCATTCAAGAGGACCTTAAGCCTCCGTTTCTCCTCGTGGGTGAGGTCGAGCTGTCGGACAAAATCGCGAAGCACGAGCGGATGGTTCTCCCTTTTCAACAACTCCAAAACCATCCCCCGATCAAGTTCACGAGGTTCGGGTCGTTTTTTCCTGCTCAAGGGGATCCTCCAAAAAAAGGCGCAGAGCGGGTTTATGATATTTAACCACAGATCGTTCGGGAAAGGAAACAGAAACGATGGTTTTCCAAGCTTCTGAACAACAATACTCGGTGTGTGTCCCTTGCTCGAAAATGCGGGAGACATCACCGGTGAGTAGGAAGGGTAAGGCAGCTCGAAGAGCTCGCTAGAATGGATTCTCAGTATTGACTTTTGGGGTTTGGCGTGCTTAAATTGTTTTGGTTGGAGGACCCGGATGTCGATAAAGATCATTTCCCATGACAACTCAGAGGAATTCGGGAGGGATGGAGGAATCAGTTCGCAAACCCTTGCCGATGGTTTAGTCCACCTCCATGAGGAAGAACCGACGACTTCAGAACTGATGGCCCAGATGATTTACGAGGATTTCGTTAAGAATCGCTAGACCTCCTCTTTAAGTTCGCGTTTTCCCTCCCATTCACATTCCCAATAAACAGGACAGATATCACATCGCGGCCCCCGAGCCTTACAGATCTTCCTGCCGAATTCGATGAGGGCGAGATGGGCCCTTCGTCTCTTCCTTCGGGTGATAACGGCTTCGAAGGCCAATCTTATTTCCTCATAAGGGGCATTGCCTCTGACCATCTTCCACCGTTTGGCAACGCGACTAATGTGGGTATCAACGGGAAAGCTTTCCCCCCGGAACACCACCGATAAAAAGACATCCGCGGTCTTAAATCCTACCCCGGGGATCTTTAACAACCTCTCCCTGGACCTGTGGAGGGGCAAACGGGAGAGGATATTCAAGTCTCCCCCGTATTCCTCGACGATAATTCGAGCGAGCTCTCTGATCCTGGGTGCCTTTGTGTTGTAGAGGCCTGATGGTCTAATACATTCCTTGATCTCTTCGACCTTCGCCTTGGCCAAAACCTCCGGAGCGACCCTGAATCTTCTCCTCAGGTTTTCGAACCCCTTTATCGTCGCCTCACGAGAGGTATTCTGCGAGAGGATGGTGGACACTAGTCTCTCGAAGGGAGTGAATGTTCTATACCACCTCCTTTCAGGAAAAAGTTCGAGAATCCTATCGATTCTTTCCGGCATTGAACTCACGGTGGGAATACCTCCTTGAAAAGCTTGTCGGGGGTCAAGGTGGCCGAGGCTTCTTGAGAAACTCCATGACCTCATCCTCGGAGAGGTCATGCCATTCTTCGTAGGCATCAGCCACTGCGAAAAAGAAGCCCCTCCGGATGTTGAGGCAGAGGATTTCCTCCACCTGGGCCGAAATGAGCTGGATAGAGCTCTCGGGCGCAGTGGGAATGGCCACGACAACCCGACTCGGGCTTCTCTTTTTGATGAAGTTAATAGATGCCATCATGGTATACCCCGAGGCTAAACCATCGTCCACCACGATGACAATCTTTCCCCGAAGATCGGGAAAGGGACGTCCACCCCGAAACACCGCGTTTCGATGCTGGATTTCCTGGACTACCGGGCTACTGAGCTCTTGAACCTCCTCTGGCGTGAGGCGGAGCTCCCTCACCAACGGTTCGTTGAGAAAGAGACTCCCCTCGAAGGAAAGGGCGCCAAATCCAGCCTCCGGATTTCCGGGAATAGGGATCTTCCGAGAGATTACGAGGTCGAGGGGGAGTCCCAGCTGTTGGGAGATCCTGAGCCCGATTGGAATCCCACCCGAAGGGATGGCGAGGACCAAGCCTTTTTTATCCCTGTATTTATCGAGTTTCCGCGCAAGACGATTTCCTGCCTCCAGCCTATCCCTGAAGATATGTGTCTTATTCCTGAGGGATTCTTCCTCGATAATTTCCACCGCCATTGCCTTACCTCATTTCAAAGATCTTCTTAGTGTATGGAAACGACGACCAAAAAGTCAATCTGAGTGAGGCTGGAGTCTCCTAGGTTTCCCTAGCAAACCCAAATCAAACGGTCGTTAGGATTATAGAGGGCATGTCTGGTTCGTGTAATCGAACTCATAATAAACATATGTTGTTTCATCTTTTTGGGCGAGCTTGTGCTGATGCACCTAGTAGGGTGGGTGGTATTTAACAAACATTTTTTATAAGATTTAACCATAATAAGAGTATTGCCCTCGAAAGATGGGAAACTCCAGGGGGTAAAAGAGACATCGACACGGGGGGCTCCCCGCTCTGATAGTACCGTGGTAATCGGGTTCACCCGGTCAGTCTTCTCACGCAGGGGGGATTCCATTATGATCTGGTTAAAGATTATCGGCAAGATCTTCCGTATTTTGAACGCCGAGGCGACGCCCAGACAGATTGCTGGAGCCGTAACACTGGGGATGATCATCGGGTTAACGCCCACGTTCACCCTCCACAATATCTTTGTGGTCTTCCTCATCCTGGTCATCAAGGTGAACCTCACCGCAGCCATCCTGTCGATGTTCGCCTTCGATTTGATCGGCTATGGGGTGGATCCCCTCTCCGACTGGCTTGGCCATGCAATTCTCACCTCCACTGCGCTAAGGCCGCTTTGGATTGGGGCGTACAATGCTACAATCATTCCCTTCACCCGGTTCAACAATACCATCGTCATGGGAAGCCTCACCATCTCTCTGCTCCTCCTGTACCCGATATTTTACTCAACGAAATACGGCGTTGAGAGATACCGATCCGACCTAGCGGCCAAATTTCAACAGTGGAGAATCGTCAAGGCGGTAAAGATGAGCCGGATGTATAAATACTACCAAACCTACAGGAGTATCATAGGATAGGAGGGAGAGATGCGTTGGAAATTTATCATTCCTTTTTTGGTGTTCGTTTTGGTCATCGTAGCCTTCCTCACGCTCTTCCTGGATGGGATCGTCGAGTCCGTCATGGAGGAAAGGGTGAGCCTCCTCAATAGGGCGAAGGTCGAAATAGAGGATCTCCGCATCGGTTTCTTACGGCCGGGGATAAAGATTCGAGGGTTGGCCGTGGCCAATGCCGATAATCCTTGGAGGAATATCGTTGAAGTGGGAGATATTGAGGCTTCGGTCTCCGTCCTTCCCCTCTTCTCCAAGAAAGTCATCATCGACGAGATGGTGATGGAGAACGTACGGGTAAATACCCGAAGGGAGACTTCGGGTGAACTTCCCCGGCGCCTGAGGAAGAGGCTGAAAGCCGAGGAGAAGGAGGAGCAACCCGGCGAAGTTCCCTGTGTAAAGTTACCGAGCCTCGAGGTCTTCAAGAAGCAATTCGACGTCAAGGAGTTGGTCGATACTAACCGACTGGAATCGGTGAGGAGGGCTAAGGAGCTCAGCGAAGACGTCTCCAAGATGAGGTCGACGTGGCAATCCGAACTCAAGGGCCTGGATACAAAGGTGAAGGTTGACGAGGTCATGACCAAGATCCAGGGAAGTCTAGAATCCCTCCAGAAGACCAAAATCAAGGGACCTGCCGATTTGCTGAAAATACAGAGCGATTTGAAGAATCTTCAAGAGGCGACTGATGTCCTTAAGGGTTTGGGAAAGGAGATCGAGGCGAAAAAGTCGGCCTTTAGAAGGCAGGTGGCAACGCTGGAAAAGTCCCTCAAGGAAGAAATGAAGAGGTTAAAAGATCAGGATCTGCGGGGCATTCTCAAGGACTTGGGTTTGGAGGAGCTCACGAAGGTCCGCTTGGCGGAGGCTTTTCTCTGTCCCTTCCTTGGGAAGGCCCTAGACTTCATTTGGAACAATATGGACAAGATTCGGACAGCGATGCCGAAAAAGGGAAAGGACGAACCGGTCCAGACGAGGATACGGGCCAAGGGCCGCGATATCATATTTCCGAGTATCAAGAAAGGCCCCGATTTTCTCTTGAGGGAAGCGAGGCTTTCCATGGAGCAGGAGAAGTTGTCCCTCAGGGGAACCATCAGAGGGCTCACATCCGATCCCACCTCCTACGGAAGACCGACGCGGGTCGATATTCAGGGGAAGCGTCCCAAGCTGGTGCTCAATGGTATTTTTGATCATACCGGCGATGCAGCGGTGGACACCGTATCCCTGGACCTAATGGGGTATCCGCTGGAGGGATTAGCCTTTGTGGAGAATCCCCTCTCGCTGTCGAATATCACCCGCGGTTTTCTCGACCTTAAGGCAGATCTGGCACTGAAGGGTGATTTCATCGACCTAAAGACCAGGACTACGGTGAAGAACCTCGTCCTCAATTTCTCGGAAGAGGGGAAGGAGAATTTTTTGGTGAACTTGGTGAAGGAGGCAATAATGACGGCTCCTTCTCTGAACATCGGTGTGGCCGCTACGGGAACGAGGGATAATCCGCAATTATCCATCTCCTCCGACATCGATCGACTCTTTGAAAGGCAGTTGAAACGTTTTGTGGGAAAAAAGGTGAATGCATTGAAAGCCTCCCTTGGGGCACAGATCGACGGTGCGTCGGGAAAGGAGATGAAGGGATTTTCCAATGCCCTCTCCCAGGGCAAACTGGACATATTAAACCAGTTTGGATCAGATGAGTCGCTCGTTCAGGGAAAGATCGATCTTCTCAGGGGTGTTGGGGCGTCCAAAACGGGGAAACCCAAAGCCCCCACAAAAGGTAAGGAGAAAGGGTTAGAGGGGATCTTGCCGGGTTTGATCCCCAAGTAAGGCCATCTTGACGAGAGGGAGAGGCGTCAATTCTTGCTCCCTTCAAGGGTCAGAGGGAATTTCCAAGGGAATCGGGTCGCGAGGCACCGAGGGGATAGAGAAGCGACTGTGCCTCACCTCATAGAGGTTTGCGTTATCGGCTAAATTGAGGGTGATATTCATGACATCAAGGCCCCGAAGCCGACCCATGGCACCTCTTGCTGCATCCCTCTCGTTGAAGTGAACGACATCGTCCTGCAAGACATTCATCCCTGCGAAGAGGATGGGACCATCACAAAGGCACAAAAAAGCCGGATGAGATCTTTCCCATCCGGCCCCTTTACCCCCTTCAGGTTTTAATCCAAATTTACTTCTTGGCGTGACATTTCGTGCACAGGGTCGGGCCCGTCGCCTTGCCGGCCTTTTTCAAGTCCCTGTGGCAGTTCCTACAGGTATTGTGATAAGCTGTTTTCGCGGTAACCTTGGAGTCCTTTGTATGGCAGCTCCCGCACTTCTGAACCGTCGCTCCTTCCTTATAGTTGTGGTGGCACTCCTTGCAGTCCTTTACGAACTCGTCGGCATGCTTTTTGTGCCCGAGCGGAGCACCTTGGTACGTATCCGTTGTGTGAAGCCCGGGATTGTCGATGGTGATCACGTCCTGCTGCCCGAAGACGCCCTGTAGGACGAACAAGGATCCAAAGAAAATAATCGCGGCAACAATGGAAAAGATTTTTTTGTCCATGAAACTCTGCCCTCCTTTCTGCTTATCCTTTTTTTCACAAAGTCCAGGTAAATCATATCAGAAAAAAACACGTTGTCAAGGAAAAAACGAATCTTGCTGTTCAATCTAACAACTGAACCTTGCCCCTAAGACCTTCCGATTGGATGATTTCGCCCTCGGAGGAGACGATCAACCCCTCCACCCCTTCCATTACCTCGATGAGACGCAACCCCCTTTTTGGACCCATCACGAAGACAGCGGTGGCTAACCCATCCGCGCTGAGAGAATCATCGGCGAGAATGGTGACGCTCCGACATTGCCGGGCGGGAAAGCCCGTGAAGGGATTGAGCAGATGATGATACCGTTTTCCTTCCTTTACAAAGTAGCGCTCGTAATCCCCGGAGGTAGCGACGGAAATGTCCTCGGCATTGATGGTGGCCAAGATTCGAGAACGGTCCCTTGAGTCCTGAATGCCGATGACCCAGGGTCCATGGGTTTTTCTCCCGCTTACCCGTATGTCTCCGCCGGCATTGACGATCACGTTCCGATATCCCCTTGATTTGAGCAACTCGACGGCACGATCAACGGCATATCCCTTGGCGATTCCACCCAGATCGATGCGCATCCCCTTCTTTTTGAGCCCAACGGTGGATGCCTCCTCATCCATATGGATCGCCGTGTAGCCGACGGCATCAAGGGTTTCACTAACCTTTCCCTCGGTCGGAAGGCGATATCCTTCACCCTCAAACCCCCATAGATCCAAAACCGCTCCAATGGTGATGTCGAAATACCCTTCCGATGCCTTTGAGATCTCCTCCGCCCTCCGGATCACCCTGAGGACGTCGGCAGAGACGGAAACCTCCTTGATCCCGGCCCACTCGTTGATTCTCGAGACGTCGCTCCCGGGGATTTTCCAGCTCATCAACCCCTCAACCCGTTCCATCTCGTCGAAGGCATCGCGAATAGCAGCTTCCACCCTATCGGTATTCCTTGCAATGATAGTGATCTCGACGAGTGTTCCCATTAAAATTCGGTGCCTTTTGATGGGTAGAGGGGACCGATACTGACAGGAGAGGAGGAAGACGGATAGCGTAATAAAGAAAGGGATCGTTTTGGACCGAATGGACTTCATGAGCCCCGATTCGAAAAGGCCGATGGTATATGTCATCTTGTGATACATGAATGAGGGCAGGGGAAGACTGCCACTGATCCAAGAGGAGGAGATTAAGGGTTGTAAAACTCTCATGTTAACTGATGGAGGAATTGATCAGTAAACAATGGAGAACTGTTCGAACTCCCCTACATAATCCTCCCAGCGCTTATCGACGCTTTGGACGTGAGCACCGGGAGGGCCTCTATGGCACCACTCGATCATCCGTTCCACCATATCTCGCTCCCCTTCGAAGACCGCTTCAACGTTTCCATCCCACCTATTCTTCACCCATCCCAAGACGTTAAGGCGATTGGCCACCTCCTGGGTACTATAGCGGAAGAAAACCCCTTGTACTCTTCCCCCTACGACAACCCGTGCCCTTGCCTTTTGTGTCCCGGGACCCTTGTTCATTAAGATAACCCTAACGGCCAACGGAAATAGTCTCAGTCGTAGTGCTATAATTCAGGAAAATTAGCATAGGCCTTCACAAAAAGCAATTGGATGTATTCTGGAGTTATCTGAAATTCCCAAGGATTCAACTTCCCCAAGCGTAATTTGCGGGAGGGTCACCTCACAAATCATTGAGGCGAGGAGACAAGGCTGGTTTTCTCATGACCAATAGTGATGGGTTCGTAAAAAGTCCATTTGCCGTTCGACATGCTCACGGCCCTGAGCAAAGCCGAAGGGCTGCGTTGCGCTGCATCCTTCGTCATTGCAGCGTACTTCTCTGTACGCCTCATTCCTCAGGATTTGCGCGCCTTGCATCTGGATCTTTTTTCTTTGTCGTCTGATTCCGACTTTTTACGAAATCATCAATAGTAAATTAACGGAAATTCCCAGATCAAAGAAGATGCCCTTGATAGAGGGTGACTCCCCACTTATTGTCTTGCAAAGGGAATTTAAAGTTTTATATAATGTTGAATTATCTCAGTATAGCCGATGACGAAATTCAAAGGGCTGATTTCTGATTGTCTGGGAATTGACTTAAGTCAAGGTTGAGAAGAATCACGTGCGAGAAAGTTCCTAAATCCCTAATGAGATGGGGAACTCAAGAGGATATGGAAATGAATCGGTTCTATTTAGGCATCGACGTCGGCTCGGTAAGCGCTAATACGGTGATCTTGGATAACAATCGAATGGTTGTTGAAGAGCACTATACACGAACCAAGGGACAACCATTGAGGACGGTTCAGTCGATTTTGGAGGAAATATTGGGGCGCATTCCGCAGGAGGACTTTCAGGCGGTTTCCTTGACGGGAACGGGCGGAAAACTTCTGGCTGAGCTCCTGGGCGGGCAGTGCGTGAACGAAATCATAGCCCAAGCGAGGGCGGTCTCCTTTTTCCACCCGGAAGTGAGAACCATTATCGACGTGGGGGGCGAGGATTCCAAACTCATCCTGGTTGATTACGAAGGCGGGGATGGAAACTTCAAGATCAGCGATTTCGCCATGAACACCCTTTGTGCGGCGGGCACGGGCTCTTTTTTGGATCAACAAGCGAGCCGTTTGGGCTTGACCATCGAGGAATTCGGGGAACTGGCCCTGAGGTCGGAGAACCCCCCCAGGATTGCTGGAAGGTGTAGTGTCTTCGCAAAGACGGACATGATCCACTTGCAGCAGATTGCCACCCCGGACTATGACATCGTTGCGGGCCTCTGTTTCGCCTTGGCCCGGAATTTCAAGAGCAATATCGCAAAGGGAAGGGCTATCGTCAAACCCGTTTCCTTTCAGGGAGGCGTGGCAGCCAACACGGGCATGAGGAAGGCATTCCTGGAGGTCTTGGAACTAGGTGAGGGAGAACTGATCATACCT
>JABAOH010065452.1_pt1 | contig 55607 bp, 46 predicted proteins | sample 7062181 | NCBI WGS metagenome assembly JABAOH01 (sample SAMN14538630, study PRJNA623070) | marine sediment metagenome | biome: marine biome [ENVO:00000428]; feature: marine pelagic biome [ENVO:01000023]; material: deep marine sediment [ENVO:00002113]; isolation source: pool of 5 deep marine... | reverse complement strand
CGACCAGCGGTGGTCGCCGACGACGTGATCCACGGTCTTATGACGCCCGCGCTTCACCTCGCTCAACGTCAATGGCCAGCTCTGCGTCCGTCGCAGCTGAGACGGCCGATAATGCAGCAGGCCGCTGTCCGCCCGTGCCGAGTCGTCGTAAAGGTACATGTCGAGCCAGGCCGGCGTCGTGTATAGGCTGACGGTACTGTCGATGATCTTGGCGGCGTCGATCATACCCACGACGAAGCCTTTGAGGGCTGCCCGCCGGCCGTCCGTCAATGCCGGCACGGACCGGCCCCGGTAGACCGGTTCGATCACCATCACGCTGCGCCGGACTTCGGTGCCGATCGTGAATGGTATTTCCTGTGCGACGGTCAGTGACGCGGTGTCCCGGGCCCGTTCCAGCGCTTCCCGAACGGCCGGGATCGTCGCCATGTCGAACCCGAGGAGGGCTTCGTTCTCGTCGGTCGGCTCGGCATAGTAGACCGGCAGATAGGCTGGCCGTTCAGCCGCCTTTACCAGGCCCGTGCCAGGATCGCGTTCAGAGATCGAGAATCCGAACAATCCGTCAATCTGCGCCTTCTCTTCAAACGCCGCGCGTCGTTCGTTCGGTACGTAGGGGATCCATTGCAACGACTGCATACCCGGGAACGACCGGATTCCGGGGAACGGCTGCAATCCCGGAGTGTCGGGCACGCGCCCGTCCGTAAAATCGAAGAAGCTCCAGCGGTCGACTTCGAACTCGCCGGTCGAGAACAGCTGCGCCGTGGCTTGCACGGCTTCGAGATGCTGGTTTACGGCATTCTGCACAACCTTGACGTGATGTTCGGCCTCACGATCGAATTCGTGCTGGTCGGCACGTTCCAGATAATACCGCGAGGTGACGTACCCGCCGGCCGAGATCGCCGCGCCCGCCACCAGGACCACAATCACCGGCAGGTGCTCGCGCCACTGCCGGCGCCATCTGACGCGCAAGATGCGATACGTGCGGTGCGAGAATGCCATCAGCTTCCTGAGCGCGATGGCGGCATAACGACGCGCAAGCTCCTTCGGACCGAAACTCCGGTCGGTCCGAGTGTCCGCAGACGTCGCGCCCGTCATGGGCTCCACCCCGTGTTGCGGTTTGCTCCCCGTGTTATTGGAACGCAAATCCGTCCTTCCCTGGTTGTGTCGATCCCGTCGGCTCGAAGCCATCGAGGATCACCGAACTGTCAATCTGTACCGTCTGAACCAAAACTCATCCTTCATTTCGCCTATCCGGTCACGCCGTCCAGATCAATTTGCCGGCCCAGCCTCGTCAATTCGCCGGCCGGCAGGGCGCCAGGATCCAGGACCGGCACGAGCCACGCTCCGGTGTCCTTGTCCTGGCAGGCGACCGCCGGGTAGCTGCGATCGTCGTGGCGGGACTGTCGGATCACGACGAACGTCCGGCAGCCCTTGCCATTGGCGGTTTCCCGGATCCCGGTCGGCATGATGACGAATTTCGCCTCAACGCTCGTGCTGCTCCAGCCGGATCGGGCGCCGGTAGGTTGTCCGTTCAGCGCATCCTGGATCGCCCAGTCCAACCCTGCGCGCGCCGCCGCTGGCCAGCCGCGGCCGCCAGGACGAATGGCAACCAGTCCAACCGCTTCGATTGACCCGTCGCTGAACCGGTCGACCCGGCGGACATAATGCCGCGCCGCAGGGGCATAGAACCAGGTGCGGTACCGCCACTCGTCTGCACCGACGGTGCTTCGCTGACACGTTATCACCCGTGTGTCGAACGTTCCGGCGGGAACGGTCACCTTTTCCGTTCCCTGCGGCATACACATCCACTCGCGTTCCGATTCTGTCCCCGCGGGCCCCGTCGTCGTGACATGGAAGCTGACACGTGCGCCGGGGCGGATCGGCCACAGGTGTTTGGTATCGACGCTGACGGTCGCACTGCCGGGTCCGGAGGCCCGATCCCACGACGTTGGCGGCACGATGAAATTGCGGTCGGCATTGAAGCTTGTGCCATTGCTGGCACGCCAGAAGACGCGACCGTCGCCAATCCGGATAACGGTTTCCACGAGACCGTCCGACCAGGCAAACTCATCGCCGGTTTCATAGAGTGGTGGCAGGTCCTCGTTATTGCCGTTAATGACAACGTCGTCCTTGGCGACCTCCCGCCCGGTATCCGGTGGAGGCAGCGATCCGTCCCCCAGGCCCGGCGCCGGCACCGGGTTTGCACGCAGGCTTTCGAGCAGCGCCACCGAGACCCTGCCGTCCACCGGCAATCCGGCGGCGGCCTGATAGCGACGAATCGCGGCTCTCGTGTTGGCGCCTGCAATTCCGTCGATCGGGCCCGGCGCATAGCCCAGCTGCGACAACGCCCGCTGGATTGCCTTGATATCGTCCTTTTGCACCGCTTCTTGCGATTGTTCGAGCCGCCCGGCCGTGCGACCTTCTCCACCGACCCTGAAAAGCCCGTCGAGATCGCAGGCCGTCAACGCAAACAGGCTCAGAACAATCAACCCCGACGCGGCAATACGTGGCGCGGCGCCGCGCATCCCCAGACCACCTCGCGGCGAATTTCTCGTTTCGTGTCGTGTCTTCTCCACCATGGGAATACCCTGCGTTTACTCCGCTGCGATCGGACGATCGATCGCACGTTCGCGCGGGAAGATCGCACTGGCTGTCGTGCCCTCGCCCATCCTGCTCTCGATTTCCAGGATGCCGCCGTGCAGCTCCACGAGACTCTTGGTCAACGGCAGGCCGAGACCGGTTCCCTCGTATCTGCGGGACAGCGACGAATCCACCTGAATGAACGGCTGCAGGATGGTCCGGAGATCCGGCTCGGCAATGCCGATGCCGGTGTCGGAAATGCTGACGACGAAACCACGCCTTCGATCGTAATAGGCGGAAACCGTGACGTGCCCGTCGCGCGGCGTGAACTTGATCGCGTTCGACAACAGATTGAGGACAATCTGCTTGAGGGCGCGCTCGTCGGCATAGAGGACCGGGAGGGATTCGGCGATCTCCGTCCGCAGGCCAATCCCCGCATCCCGAGCTTTGGCCTCGACGAAGTGCAGCGTCTCGGCCACGAGATCGGACAGCACGATGTTCTGTTCGTTCAACTGGAACTTGTTGGCCTCAACCTTGGACAGATCGAGGATGTTGTTGATCAGCCCCAGGAGGTGGAGGCCGCTGCTGCGAATGTCCTCGGCATATCCCTTGTAGCGATCGTCGCCAATCGGGCCGAACATTTCGAAGACCAGCATCTCGGAGAACCCGATCACCGCGTTCAGCGGCGTGCGCAGTTCATGGCTGACCATCGCGAGGAACTCCGACTTCGCCCGGCTGGCGACTTCGGCCTGTTCCTTGGCCGTGCGAAGTTCCGATTCGACACGTCTGCGCTCCCTGATTTCTCTTTCGAGCGCGGCATTGGACTCATTGGCGGCGAGCAGCTGCGCGGTCCTCTGCTCCACCCGGCGTTCGATCACCTTTTGCCGGTTCTGCGCCGAAACCAGATAAAGCGCCAGCAGACTGGTCAGCAACAAACCGGCGAGGCCGACTCCCCAGGGCACGATGCCTTGGTCGAGCCGCATGGTTCCGGGCACGGGTTTGACCAAAATGGACAGTCTCCAGTCCGCGAGCTGGTGCTGCACGGTCGCGGAAAATCCGCCACCGGCGTCCGCAACGAGCTGCAATGGCTGGTCCGCGGCCCTCAGAAGCGACGGCTGAATGTAGATGAGGCTGAAAGATCCGTCATCAGCCTCTTCGAACACGAAAGTGTCAAGCCATCCCGGTGCCGTGAACTCGCGCAAGGTCTGTTCGACCAGAAGATCGACCTCGATCAGGCCTACGATGTAACCGACGAACGCCGTGCCGGATTCGCCGGTCGCGGCCCCCTTCGCATCGACATTCTCGAGAAACACCGGGCGGATCAGCAGGAGGCTGTTCCCGGTTGCACCGGCGCCGGAGCGGCCGGCCCAATCCGCGACCGTCATCTTGCCGGTTTCGTACGCCCGTTCGAGCGCAACCTTGTAGCTGCTGCGCGATGCCAGGTCGAAACCGAGGAAATTCTCATTCCCGTCAAACGGCTCGACGTAGTAGAGCGGCGCATATGTCGGTCGCTCCCCAGCCGGGTGTATGTTGCGCTCCACCCTCCATTCGTTGAACCGGAACCCGTGCAGGCCGTCTTCGCGCGCCCTCTGTTCATAAGCGGGCCGGCCGGCAGCGGACACCGCGGGAACCCAGGCAATAGCACGGAACCCCGGATGGATGTCCAGGTGGCGCTCGGCGAATTCGCCAAATTCCCAGCGATCGGTCGCCTGGCCGGGGTCGGAAAATAGGTTTGCGGCCGAGACCATCACGTCGGCGTGTCGGTCGACGGCCTTTTCCAGGGCCAACAGGTAATGGCCGGCCTGCCGGTCGAAATCGTGCCGTGCCGCAGCAAGGTAAAGGTTCTGAACAACAATGAGGCCGGCAATGGAAATCGCCGTGCCGCCGGCAATTACCAGTATGGCGGCACGGTGCACGCGCAGCGTTCGGGCGGATCTACGGGCGAATACGGCCAGGCGGCCGCCCAGGCCGGAGCCCGACGCCAACCGCGCCGGCAACCACCCGCACAACAACGTCGCGATATTCGCGATGACGCGCTTCGATCCACCCATTATCCCTTCCGCATCAAGACGATCGCTGCGAATTTCCCGTTTTTCACCCATGCACCCGTGCTTGTCTGTGGACCCGTCGGATCGTGGTATGTTTCCAGATCATTTGGGTTTTTTTTGGGCCGTCGGGCTTCGGCGCCTGATCCCCGGAAGAATAGCATATTAATACTGTCTTAGTATTATCAATTGGTTAAACCTTTTGTACAATTTTACATAATTTTCAACGGCTTGGATGGTCGACGCAGGGGCCTGACGCCGGCCCCGACGCCTCGCATTACACTGCGCCAAGACGGCCTGTTTCGCATGGCGGGATGCTTTGCCACATGACCTCCGCACAATGAAGATTCCTTTGAAGTGGGAACCAATGACGGTTGCAGACCGCCCGCCCCGGCAGCTCAGTTCGTGACCAGCGGTCCAACCGCACCCTTGTCCTGGTCGAGCACCGGCACGAGCCAGGGGTCGGACTCTCTGCTCCGACATGCAACTGCGGGATAGGCGCGCGGATCGGGTGTCTGCGAGCGCACCAGGACATATGTCCGGCACGGCACACCGTCGGGCCCCTCGAACTCTCCGGTCGCCTTCATGACGAACGCCTCGCCGACCGCGGTGCTTCGCCAGCGGCCCTCGGAGCCGATTTCGCCGTTCTCCAGCATGTCCTGCACGCGTTGTTCTAGGCCGGCACGCACGGCGGGGGGCCAGTCATGTCCGCCCGGCCGGATCGCCACGAGTTCTATGCGATACGGGCCGTCATCGCCGTGCAGCAGATCGTCCCGGCGGACATAATGGCGCACGGCCGGCGCGTAGTACCACACACGCGTGTGCCACGCAGCCGGGGGCGGATTGGAGCGCTTGCAGACAACGGGAATTGTTTCAAAGACCCCGGCAGCGACCGAGATGCGTTCACCGCCCTTGCGCCGGCAACCCCATGTTTCGGTCGATTTGGTTGCCGTCCCCGGGGCGTCAGCTGGCGTCCAGAAGACACTGACACCGAACGAAACCGCTTTGCGCCTGGAACTCGGCCAGGCGTCGTCGGCATTCATGTCGACCGTTGCCTCGCCGCTGCCGGTCGCTGTCTGCCATGCGATGCGTGGCAGAATGAAATTGCGGTGTGTCGTCAGGCTGTCGCCCGCGCGCGTACGCCACCAGACGCGGTCGCTGCCGACCCGGAGGATCGTCTCCACCCGGCCATCCGAATAGGCGAATGTGTCACTGACCTCGTAAACCGGTTCGAACTCGTCCCGCTGATATCCGATCACGACGTCGCCCGGTCCTGCATAGGGGGCATCGCGCGCCGATATCCCGGCCGAGGCGTTCAGGTGTTCGAGCAGGATCAGCGAGACCTTACCGTCAACCGGCAATCCGGCCCGCGTCTGGTAGTCCCGGATTGCCGCAGCAGTCTTCCGGCCGGGATATCCGTCCGCCGGACCGGGATCATAGCCGCGCGCCGCCAGCAGCCGTTGTGCGGACTTTACGGTCTCGCGGGTAAGGTGCTCGACAAGCTCCAGTGACGGCTCGCCGTCGACGTCCAGCCCGGCCCGCCTTTGATATTCCTCGATTGCGGACTTCGTCTTGCTTCCAGCGAGCCCGTCAATCGTGCCGGCATCATAGCCAAGCACAGCGAGCATCCGCTGCACGGATTTCACCATTTCGCGCAGCATATGGTCAGCCAGGGCATCCGTGGCCTCGCCGTCAGCCGGCAGGCCGACCATGGCCTGATATTCGCTGATTGCGGCGCTGGTCTTGCGGCCGGCGAAGCCGTCGACGGGGCCCGGGTCATATCCGCGCTCGGTCAGCATGCGTTGTACCGTCGCCACCGTCTCGCGTCGAAGATGATTGGCCAGCGCCTGGGTCGCCTCTCCGTCAACCCTCAGCCGAGCTTGCGCCTGATAGAGCCGGATCGCCCGTGTCGTCTTGTGCCCGGGCAGGCCGTCCGCCGGACCGGGATCGTAACCGCGCGCCGACAGCGAGAGCTGGATCGCACGCACGGTCTCACGCTTCAGGTGCTCGAACAGGGCGCGCGATGCCTTGCCATCGACCGGCAAACCGGCCCTCTCTTGATACGCGCGGATCGCGGCTGTCGTCTCGCTGCCGGCAAACCCGTTTATCTGGCCGACATCGTAGCCGCGAGCGGCGAGCGCGCCCTGTATCGATTTCACGACGTCGACCGACTGCTGAGCCAACGCCTCCGTTGCTGGAGCCGTGCCAAAGGCCATCACGCCGGCGGCGAGTACGACAACCGCCAGGCGCGTCAGCCGCGCCAAGCCACCCTGCTTGCGGGGCATGGAGCGGCAGGCGGCGTCGGACCCTGATTCGGTCGGCGGTTCTGTGATTTGTGCATTTTTCAGATCGATATCAAACATCCAATAACAACCTGTGATATTCGCTACCCACGCCTGCCGATCACCGGAAGAATACGTGACGCATATGACTCGCTGTCCCCTTTCCCGGTGAAACAAGATTCTTTTATTCAATGCAGCGTTAACAAACAAAAAACCTTAGTGCGCCAGCCGACAGTTATTCGCCGCGATATCGCCAAATGATGTACCAACCGTGCCCCGCCTATTCCGCGGCGGCGGCCGTTCTTCGGGAGATCACACGCTCCTTCGGCAAGATGATCTTGACGCTCGTTCCTGCGCCCTCCTTGCTCTTGAGCTCGAGTTCGCCGTCGTGAAGCTCCACGAGGCTCTTGGTCAGCGGCAGCCCGAGGCCGGTTCCCTCGTATTTCCGTGACAAGGACGAATCGGCCTGGATGAACGGTTGGAATATCCGCGCCTGATCGCGCTTGGCGATCCCAACTCCGGTGTCCGAAACGGTCGCAACGAGGCGCCCCTTGTAGTCGATCCGCCCGTTGACCACGATTCGTCCCCCCGGTTCGGTAAACTTGACCGCATTCGAAAGGAGGTTGACGAAGATCTGCTTCAGGGATCTGGCGTCACCGAACACGACCAGGCACGGATGCGCGTATTCGGTCTCGATCGTCACGCCCACGCTTACCGCCTTGTCACGCAACAGGCTAATCGCTTCTTCGACGATCCCGGCGATATCGACCTCCTGCTCGTCCAGTTCGAATTTCTTGGCCTCCACCTTGGAAAGGTCGAGGATGTTGTTAATCAGACTGAGCAGATGCAGGCCGCNNCCATATTCCCGATACCTCTCGCCGACGGGACCGAACAGCTCGTATACGGTCATCTCGGAAAATCCGATGACGGCATTCAGGGGCGTCCGAAGTTCATGGCTGACCATGGCCAGGAATTCCGATTTGGCCCGGTTGGCCACTTCCGCCTGTTCCTTGGCAGCGCGCAATTCCCCCTCGACGCGTTTACGCCGGGCGATCTCCTTGCCAAGCGCAACGTTCGATGCATTCGCCCGAGTCAGCTCCTTGGTACGCTGGACGACGGCGCGCTCGATCAGCAGCTGGCGATTTCGCGTCGCGTTCATGTGCACGACCAGCGCCAGGGTCAGCAGGAGACACACCACGCCGAACCCCCAGGGCGCGATACCGGAACCGGAGACCAGTTCGCCAGAAACGGGCTTGACGACGATCGACCACTCACGATCGGCGAGTGTGAACCCGGCCGATGTGTAAAATCCTGTCTTGACGCCCGTTTCGTCGATGGACGGGAGGTTCTTTGTGTGCAGTGGTGACGGCCGATAGTAGAGCAGCCGCTGTCCCTCGGACGCATGCTCGTCGACCAAGAATGTGTCCAGCCAGTCCGGTGTCGTGAACATGGCGAGGGTCGAATCGATGATGGCGCCAACATCGAGGAGGCCTGCGGCAAACCCCACAAGCTTCCGACGCCGGTCGGCGAGGCTGAGCGGCGTATTCGAGGTGGTGTACACGGGCGCAACGACAAGCAACGTCGCCTCCGCGTTGCGTGTCGCATCCTCCGGCGCCACGCGTGCAGTCGTCAGCTTTCCACTGTCGCGCGCCCGTTCCAGAGCGTTCCTGTAGGCGGGCCGGGAGGCCAGATCGAGACCCAGAAGATCCTCGTTTCCGTCGAAAGGCTCGACGAAATAGACCGGGGCATATTCCGGCCGCGCGTCAGCCTTCGTCATATTGCCCGTTGCATCGCGCTCGGTAATCCGGAAGTTGAACAAGCCATCGTCATTGGCGGCCTGTTCAAGGTCGGCGCGCTCGGATTCATAAATCCGCGGCACCCACGCCAGCGCCTGTATGCCGGGGTAGTCGGGGAGCCGCTCCTCGGTGAATTTATAGAATTCCCACCTGTTGACCTGCCCGCCGAACTCACCGATCAAGGTGGCGACCTCGGACACCGCCCCGACGTACCGGTCCACGGCGGTGCGCGAAACAAGCAGATAGTGCGCCGCCTTCCTGTCGAACTCATGCCGGTCGGCCGCCTCGTCGTAATATCGAACGGTCAGAAATGCGGCGACCGAAATCATCACGCCAATGACCAGCACGACCACTTCGGGCGCCCGTGCGCGGAGCTCTGCCCGCAGTTTCGCGCTCAAGACTTCCCGCAGCGGCGCGGAGCTGAGCCACCATTCCCGCCATGGGACAAACCTGCTCAGAGCCGGGCCGGTAACTGCAAGTCGCCGCACCGCAGGCGCGGTTGCCTGCAGAAGCCCACCGAGATATGTGGCAACGGTAACAGCGAAATGGTCTATACGCGCAACAACCCGCCTGAAACGCGGATCACCACCCATTACGACTCCTGTCCTAGCCCCTGAAGAGTCAGACTTCGGGTCGGAAAGCCGATTGCGCTTTCCAATTCATTTTTTGATCCCTGTGACTGCTTGTTATGTTCGCAGCATTCCGGGACGTTTCGAATTCAACCCTTCGGGGGTTGGGACTGTAACAAACTTTGCCGCCAGAAGCTGTACCAAAGGTATCAGATTTTATTAAAATCTCCTTCTTTCGGATAATCGGCGCTGAGCCGCAAGGGACGCAATCATGGGGCTTCGTCGGTCCCCTTAATCGAGTACCGTTTCTATTTCGAACACGCTGTCTATCACGCGGTCGGCAATCGCCAGCAGGTCCTCACGCGGGGTTGCACCGGTCAGCACGGCGACGGCAAGCCGGGCACCGCCGGCCCGAGCCATGTTCATGTCGCGATCTGTGTCACCGACCACGACGACCTCGTCCGGCGACAGGTCCGCTGCCGCGCAGAAGGCCAGAAGCATGGCCGGTGCGGGCTTGGGATCGAAACCGCTGTCGTAACCGCTGATGAAGGACAGGTATGGCGTCAGGTCAAGCGCATCGGCAGTGGCGCGGGCCACGGTCTCGCTGTCCATGGTTGCCATGCCCAGCGCCAGCCCCCGTCCCGCGAGCCGGCGGAACAGATCGGCGGTTCCGGGACCGACCGGTATCGGACGGTCGATGACGTAGGCCTCCATTGCGCCCTGCAGTTGGCGGGAAAGTGCCGGCGGATCGGGAACATTTGCCTGCGAGGCCCACAGATCGCAGATGTCAGGGGTCGTGCCGCCGGCAAGCATGGATACAGGATCGAGCACTCCCGTCGCGGGATCGTAGCCGCCGAGACGGAGCAGGCGGTCGCCGAGCATGGGGTCGCCGGCTACGTCCGATGCCAGAACCGAGACCGCGCGGTATGCCGGGAGCCAGGTTCGAAAGAAATCGACGAGCGTGCCGTCCTTGTCGAACAGTATTCCCCTGATCGAGGTCACCAAGGTTTCCCTCCTGCGGCGCTCGTCGCCCTCCGGCGTCCGTCCATGTTTCCACCTCCGTCCGGTCCGACATTCAGTACTACGTCGTGCGGAAAAGAACAGATGCTCTGATGTGCCGGCGTGGGATTTCATTTCCGGCGAAGCGGCATATCTTCGTGCCAAGATAGGCCGGGATAACAAGGAGCTGATCAATGACGACAAGCTGGCGCAAGGTCGAGCGCGTGATCACGGGGCGGGAAACCAGCGACGGTGCCGGGGTCCGGCTGAAGCGCGTGATCGGGCAGCCACAACTCGATTACCTTGATCCGTTCCTGATGCTGGATGCGTTCGGGTCCGACGAGGCAGACGACTATATCGCCGGATTTCCGCCGCATCCCCATCGCGGCATCGAGACCGTGACCTATATGCTCGCCGGACGCATGCGGCACGAGGATGACGCGGGAAACGCCGGTGTCCTGGGTCCCGGTGGCGTGCAGTGGATGACCGCCGGCCGCGGCATCATCCACTCGGAAATGCCCGAGCAGGAAGAAGGCGAGATGCGGGGCTTCCAGCTCTGGGTGAACCTCCCGGCGCGGGACAAGATGTGCCCACCGCGTTATCAGAATATCGACCCGGAAGAGATTCCCGAGGTGACCCGCGAAGGTGGCACGGTCATCAGGATCATCGCCGGGACGGTCGACGGTGTCGAAGGCCCGGTCCGCGGCATCGCCGCGGCGCCGCTCTACATAGATGTGACATTGCCGGCCGGCGCCGTCAGCGATCATGCGCTAGCCCCGGACCATAACGCCTTCTGTTACGTGTTCGGTGGCGCCGCGGCGATCGGCGCGAGCGAGACGGCAGAGGGCAAGCTGATACGCGACGGCGAGCTTGCCGTGCTGGGCCGCGGCAATGCCGTGCGCATCCGCGCGGGCGAGCATGGCGCCCGCCTGATCCTCGTAGCGGGTCAGCCGCTGGGCGAGCCCGTGGTGAGGTATGGCCCGTTTGCGATGAACACCAGGGACGAGATCGTGCAGGCCATCCAGGATTTCCAGAACGGAACCTTCAGTACCCCGGCGAAGCCGTGACCTTCGTGCCTTTCCCGTGTCCTTGAGCGAGCGCAGGAATTGCTCTACACCGGACTGCGAACCGAGGGGACGACATGACCGACCACAAACCGCTGCCGGCCGATGAGCTGTTCATGGCGTGCGACCCGTCACGCCTGGGATTCAAGACAACGTCCGAGTTGGACCCGTTGGAGGAGCTGATCGGGCAGGACCGGGCGGTGGAGGCGGTGGCGTTCGGGATCGGCATTCGCCGCGACGGCTTCAACCTGTTCGCCGCGGGCCCGGCGGGTACCGGCAAGCACACGCTCATCGGCGAATTCCTGCAGCGCGAGGCGCGCGCCGGGCCAATCCCCGACGATTGGTGTTACGTCTATAATTTCGAGGATCCGCGGCGGCCGCAGGCGTTGCAGCTGCCGGCGGGTCGGGCCCATCCCCTCGCCCGCGATATGGAGCGTCTCACCCAGGACCTGCGGGCCGCACTTCAGGCCACATTCGAAAGCGAAGACTACCGCAATCGCCGCGAAGCGCTGGCGCAGGAATTCAAGAACCGGCAGGAACATGCGTTCGAAGATATCCAGAAGCGCGCGAAGGAGCACAGCATTGCGCTCGTGCGCACGCCTCTCGGACTCGCGCTGGCACCGCTGCGCGAGGGCCAGGTGCTCAGCCCGGAAGAGTTCGAGGCCTTGCCAGAGGCAGAGCGGGAGCAGACGAAGTCGGACCTCAAGCAGCTCGAGGAACGGCTCCAGGCGACGCTGCGGCAGGCGCCACGCTGGGAGCGCGAGCACCGCGACCGCGTGCGCGAGATAAACCGCGAGGTCAGCCGTCTCGCAGTGGACCATTTGATCGATGAGATCCGCAAGAAGCACGAAGATCTGCCGGACGTCATAGCGTGGCTGCAGGCGGTCGAGGAAGACGTGGTGGACAAGGCGGAAACGCTGCTCGCGGGGTCTCAGCAGGCGACCGGCGAGGCGGGCCAGCAGCCGCAGCCCGCACATGCGCCGACGCAGGACGGGGCGATGCGCCATTACACGGTCAACGTCCTGGTGGGCCGAGATGCCGATGGCGGCGCCCCCGTCGTGTATGAGGATCATCCGACCTACGGCAATCTTTTGGGCCGCATCGAGCACCGTTCGGAATTTGGCACGCTCGTCACCGACTTCACGCTGATCAAGGCCGGCGCCCTCCACCGGGCCAATGGCGGTTTTCTTGTCGTGGATGCCTACAAGCTACTGACCCAGCCGTACAGCTGGGACGGACTGAAACGGGTCCTGCGAGCGGGCGAGATCAGCATCGAACCGCTTGGACAGACACTCAGCCTGGTCGATACGGTATCGCTCGATCCGCAACCGATTCCGCTCGACATCAAGATCGTCCTCGTCGGCGAGCGCATGCTCTATTACCTGCTCTGCGCCTACGACCCCGATTTCAACGAGCTGTTCAAGGTCCAGGCGGACTTCGAGGAGGAGATGCCGCGCAACGAGGCCAGTGTCGACCTCTACGCCCGGCTGATCGGCACCATCGTCGGCAATGAGGGGATGCGTCCGTTCGAGGCGGGCGCCGTCGCCCGCGTGATCGAGCGCGCGGCCCGACTGGCCGGAGACCGAGGGAAACTGACCACCCATATGCGGAGCATCGCCGACCTGCTGCACGAAGCGGACTACTGGGCCGAGACGGCCGGCCACGAAACCGTCACCGCTGCGGACGTGACGCGAGCCATCGACGCCCATATTCGGCGCTCGGACCGGCTGCGCGAAAAGATCCAGGAAGCGATCGCCGAGGGCATCGTCCTGATCGACAGCGCCGGGGCCAAGCCGGGCCAGTTGAACGGACTTTCGGTGATGCAGCTGGGCGGATTTTCGTTCGGCCGGCCGAGCCGGATCACCGCCCGGGTCAGCATGGGTCGCGGCCGGGTCATCGACATCGAGCGCGAGGTCAAGCTCGGCGGCCCGCTGCATTCGAAGGGCGTGCTGATCCTCTCGGGCTTCCTTGCCGACCGCTTCGGGCGCGAACGTCCCCTGGCCCTGGCGGCCAGCCTGGTCTTCGAACAGTCCTATGGCGGGGTCGACGGCGACAGCGCCTCGTCGACCGAACTCTATGCGCTGATGTCCGCCCTGTCGGGCGTGCCGGTCAAGCAGGGCTTCGCCGTCACCGGCTCGGTCAACCAGCGCGGCGAGGTGCAGGCGATCGGCGGCGCCAACGAGAAGATCGAAGGGTTCTTCGATGTCTGCAAGGCGCGCGGGCTGACCGGCGACCAGGGCGTCCTCATCCCGGCGTCGAATGTCCGACACCTGATGCTACGCGATGACGTGGTCGAGGCCTGCCGCAAGGGCGAATTCGCGATCTACAGCGTCGAAACAATCGATCAGGGGCTGGAAATCCTGACCGGGGTGCCGGCCGGCGAGCCAGGCAGCGAGGGCATCTATCCGGAGGGTACGATCAACCGTCTCGTCGCCGACCGTCTGGAAGGCTTCGCCGAGAAAGCGCGCAAGGCCGGGATCGACAGGGATGGCGGCGACAACAAGGGCAACAGCAACAAGGACGGCGACGCGACGTCCCAGGTCACGCCAGGATCCGGCTGATCCGGCGACGAAGTTCCGCCACCAGCTCCGCTTCGAACCACGGATTGCGCCGCAGCCAGGCCGTGTTGCGCCAGCTGGGATGGGGCAGCGGCAGAAAGTCCGGCAGGTAATCGCGCCATGCCGCCACGGTGTCGGTCAGGTTGCCGCGCCGGTGGCGACCGAGATAGTGCGCCTGGGCGTACTGGCCCACCAGCAGGATGAGTGCAACGTCCGGCATGTGCGCGGTCAGACGGCGATGCCACAGCGGTGCGCATTCGCTGCGCGGCGGCAGGTCGCCGCCACGCTGGTAGCGTCCGGGATAGCAGAAGCCGATCGGCAGGATCGCGACGCGAGACGCGTCGTAGAATGTCGCACGGTCCATCGCGAGCCAGTCGCGCAGCCGCTCGCCGGACGCATCGTTCCACGGGATGCCGGTCTCATGCACCCGGGTCCCCGGCGCCTGTCCGACGATCAGCAGTCGCGCGGTCGGCGAGGCCCGGAAGACCGGCCGCGGGCCGAGCGGCAGGTGCTCGATACAATGGGTGCAGGCCCGGGCGGCCGCGATGGCCTGGTCGAGCGTCTCGCGGCCGCTCACCCGGCCGCGCCCCGGCCCAGCCTGCCGAACCACTCGGGCACGACCGTGCCGGCCGGGCCGTAAACCGCCTCCTCGAACAGCGTCGCGCCTTCCGACGGCTCCAGGTTCAACTCAACCGTTCGCGCGCCCGCCATGCGGGCCGACTGCACGAATCCGGCCGCCGGATACACATTGCCCGATGTGCCGATCGAAACGAACAGATCGCAGGACTCGAGCGCCGCATAAATACGGTCCATCTCGATGGGCATTTCGCCGAACCAGACCACATGCGGGCGCATCGTCCCCAACTCGGCGCAGGCAAGACAGGGCGTGTCGAGGCACAGGTCCTCGCGGCACGACACGACGTCGCCGCAGCGATCGCAGCGCGCCTTGAGCATCTCGCCGTGCATGTGGATCAGGTTGCGGCTGCCGGCCCGCTCGTGCAGGTTGTCGATGTTCTGGGTCACCAGCAGAAACTCGCCGGGCCATACCGCCTCGAATTCCGCCAGCGCCAGGTGCGCCGGGTTTGGCGCGATGTTGTTGCCCAGCAGGTTGCGCCGGCGCGTGTTGTAGAACTCCTGGACGCGCGCCGGATCGCGCCGGAAGGCCTCCGGCGTCGCGACGTCCTCGATCCTCACCGTGGCCCAGATGCCGTCGGCGTCGCGGAAGGTGTGCAGGCCGGACTCGCGGGAAATTCCAGCGCCGGTCAGCACGACGATTGAGCGGGGTTCAGCCATGTCGCCGGGCATGCTAAACCAAACGCCCGAAACCGCAAACGGGAAGCGTATGGTCCGTATCCTGTTCGTCTGTACCGGCAATATCTGCCGTTCACCGACTGCCGAGGGCGTGTTCCGCCACCTCATCACGGCGGCCGGCCACGATGGCGTCATCGAGGCGGACTCCGTGGGCCTTGGCGGCTGGCACGTCGGCGACCCGCCGGATCCGCGGGCGGTCGAGGCGGCAGCCCGGCGCGGCATCGACCTGTCCGGGCTCCGGGCGCGGCAGCTGGCGCTGCCCGACTTCGATGCCTTCGACCTGCTGCTGGCGATGGATCGCGGCCACTTTCGCGAGATGGCCGGCCGGGCGCCGCGCGAGCACGCGGCCAAGGTGCGGATGTTCATGGAAGCCGCGCGCGGCGACGGCGCACCTTCCGTGCCGGACCCCTATTACGGCGCCCGCGCCGGCTTCGAGGAGGTGCTCGACTTGATCGAAGAGGGGGCGCGCGCTTGGCTGCGGGAGCTGGAGGCCAACTGGTTGTGACGCCCGCGGTACGCCGGGCCGTCGCCGCGGCCGCCGGTGCCGAGGTCAGCCGCGTCAGGCCGATGTCGGGCGGCTGCATCGGCGAGGTCTGGCAGGTGACGCTGGCGGACCGGCGGCAGCTGGTCGCCAAGACCGCCGGCACGGACGGAAACCTCGACATCGAGGGCTACATGCTCGACTACCTCGCACGTACGGAGACCGTACCCGTGCCGGACGTTCTCCACGCCGCGTCGGATCTCCTGCTCATGTCCTGGGTCGAAACCGCCGGGCCGCTCGGCCCGGGCGCTGAGGAACACGCGGCGGACCTGCTGGCCGCGCTGCACGCCGTCACGGCCGATGCATACGGACACGAGCGGGATACGCTGATCGGCCCGCTGCCGCAGCTGAACCCCTGGACCGATTCGTGGCTGGCGTTCTTCCGCGATCGGCGCCTGCTCCAAATCGGGCGCGACGCCATGGACGCCGGCCGGCTGCGGCGTGAAACGTATGGCCGCCTGGAGGCGTTCTGTGCCGCCAGACTCGACACGTACATCGAGGAGCCGGCGCAGCCGGCGCTGATCCACGGCGACATGTGGGGCGGCAACGTGCTGTGCAGCGACGGCCGCATCGCCGCCTTCATCGACCCGGCGATCTATCACGCCGACCCCGAGATCGAGCTCGCCTTCTCGACCCTGTTCGGCACGTTCGGCGACCGGTTCTTCCGCCGGTACAACGAGCGCCGCCCGATCCGCCCCGGCTTTTTCGAGGCCCGCCGCGACATCTACAACCTCTACCCGCTGCTGGTCCACACGCGGCTGTTCGGCGGCCACTACGGATCGCAGGTTGACGCTATCCTGAGGCGGTATGGCTAAGGCGCACTACCCAACGGATAGCTCGCCTCCTCGATGTAGACGGCGCCCTCGGACTTCAGGAAGCTGGCGAACAGCACGAACCGGTCGGCGGGAAACGGGGCCGAGCGGAAGGCCCCGTGCGTGGCGGCCCATTCCTCGACGCGGGCGTTGCGCACGTCCCGGAGGCGCGCGATGGTCACGTGCGGCGAGAACTTGCGGGTCTCGGCCGCGAGCCCGGCCCGCACCAGCGCGGATTCGATCTTCGCCTGCAGATGCGCCAGCGGCTTCGAGGGGACAACGCCAACCCACAGCGCGTGGGGACGTTTGCCGCGGCCGAAATTGCCGATGCCGTCGAGCTGCAGTGTGAACGCGGGGGCGCTGACCTCTGCCAGCGCAGAATCGATATCATTGGCGACATCGTTCGGCACCTCGCCGATGAAACGCAGCGTCAGGTGGATGTTCTCCGGCTTGACCCAGCGTGCGCCCCGCAGACCGGATTGCAGCAGCGCCAACTGCGTCCTGACCGGATCCGGCAACGGAATGGCGACGAAGAGGCGGATCATGACCCGGAGCGCCTGACGCTGTTTCGATACCAAGGACTGGCTGTCACCCGCCGATTCGGCCAGTGAGCGAAATCGGTGCCCGCCGCGGTCGGGACGGCTGCAGCTCCCGATCGGCGCCACGTTAATGGAAACGGCACTAGAGGAACAGTGTCAGCACGCCGGTATACCCGTACAGGCGATTGTGGTTGATCTCTCCGTTCGCAAACAGGCCGGCGATCGGGAATTCGCCCAACTCGTCGGCGACCATCGCCATCTCCCGGCTGCCCGGCCCGAACTGGTTCGGACCCCGGGCAACGCAGGTGTAATACAGCGCGCCGCGGATGCCGTTCGCGGTCCGCTGCCGCAGGCGCCTGAGCATGCGGTGCAGGTCGTCGGCGGCGGTCTTCTCGTCACGGCGGCAGAACAAGACCTTGTCCCCGACCGACACGACATCGCCGATCGCCAGCAATCCGTTCTCGCGGTCGATCCCCATCAGGTTCCGCACGAGGTAGTCGCCGGTATCGGATCCGGCGACCGGCAGCGCTGCGAAGAACTGCCCCCCGGCGCGACGCGGATCGCGCGGCAGGGCGTTGCCGACATCATCCTCGAAGATGTCCAGCGCCGGTTGATCGTCCAGTTCGATCAGAACATTGCCGTCGGCGCGGGTCACGGTATGGGTCGGCCCGATGGGCGAGCATCCCTGGGTCAGGCCAACCGCAACGGGCAGCACGTACGGCGACAGCAACACCCCCGACAGGCCACCGGAAATGCGACCGTCGGCGAGCTGGACAGCGCCCTCCTTGACCGAGGTCAGGCCGCCGACGAGATAGGCATTGGTGGACACGGCGAAATCCCTTACCAGCCCCTGGACCCGCGGGTTCCTGGGGTCGGCATGAACCACGGCCAGAGGCGGATCATTGGCGGCCAGCCATTCCGCCTGCGATTCCGCGATGCCGCGCACGTCCGCCTTGAGGCCGCCGAATACACGAAACCCGTCGCCGTCGATCGGCAACACGAGGACAGAGACAGCGGGCTCCTCGAAATACTCGGCGCGGAAGCCGCACACGCCCATGCCGGCGGCACCGATCCAGTGCGCCACGCCGGTGCTTTGTCGCAGCACGACCTCGATTTCGGGCAGCGCGTCGGCGAAAGCCTCGGTCACGAAGACGAGGCCCAGCCGGTGCTCACGGCCAATTTCGCCAAGGCGGGCGAGAACCTTGCCGACAGCGTCCTGCCATCGCACCGCGCTGGCCGCAGCCGCCCTGAAGTCGCCCGCGTCGGTCACCGTTCGGCCTCCTTCAGCGCCGCGCTCACCACCGGCAGGATGTTGTCGACGATTACGGCAATGCCAGCTGCCGTGGGATGGATACCGTCGTCCTGGTTGAGCGTCGGGTTTGCCGCCACGCCGTCAAGGAAGAATGGGTAGTAGGCCGTCCCGTGTTTTTCCGCGAGATCCGCGAAGAGAGCCGCAAAGGCATCACCATATCGAGAGCCCAGATTCGGCGGTGCCCGCATCCCGGCAAGCAGGACGTGCGCGCCGGCGGCCCGGATCCGCGTGATGATCTCGTCGAGATTGCGCCGCGTCGCCGCGGGTTCCAGACCCCTGAGACCGTCGTTCCCACCGAGCGCGACGATCACCAGGTCGGGCCGTTCCGCAAGCAGCCAGTCCAACCGTGCAAGCCCGCCCGCCGTGGTGTCGCCGGACACGCCGCCGTTGACGACCCGCACGGCGATGCCGGTGCGCGCCAGCGCCGCTTCGAGCTGCGCCGGGAAGCTTTCCTCGAGGGCCAGACCGTATCCGGCCGTCAGACTGTCGCCCAGCGCGAGGATGACCGGCTGGTCCTTGACGACCGACATTGCAGGCCGCCCGGCGACCCCGAGCATTGCGATCAGAAGCATCGGGAGCCATGGCCGATTGAATATCCCGCCGGCAGCGCGATATATCGTTGAGACGTGGCGCGGTTTCGGTTTCATTGACGATCCTGCGGCGTACAGATCTGCAACGAATGCATAACGGACGACTCCCTAATCTAAACCCAATTGGCAATGCAGGATCAAATGACAACCCCCGGTGCGGGGGCCGGACCCATCGTCGCGCTGTCGGGACTCAAGCTGGCCCTTTCCAGTGATGCCGGAACGGTGGAAATCCTCCGCGGCATCGACCTTCGCATTCAGCCCGGCGAGCAGGTGGCACTGGTCGGCGCGTCCGGCGCCGGCAAGTCATCGATGATGATGATCATCGGCGGCCTGGAGCGGGCGACGGCAGGCTCTGTCCGCGTCGCCGGGCACGACCTGACCACGATGAGCGAGGACGAGCTCGCGCTGTTCCGCCGTGAGAACATAGGTATCGTGTTCCAGTCGTTCCACCTGATCCCCACGATGACGGCGCTGGAGAACGTCGCGGTGCCGCTCGAGTTCGCCGGGCACGGCGATGCCTTCGCGCTTGCCGCCGAGGAGCTTGCTGCGGTCGGGCTCCACCACCGTACCGCGCACTATCCGAGTCAGTTGTCCGGCGGCGAGCAACAACGCGTCGCGCTTGCCCGCGCCTTCGTAACCGAACCTCGCTTGCTGCTGGCGGATGAGCCCACCGGAAATCTTGATGGCGAGACCGGCGCCCAGATCATCGACCTGATGTTCCGGCTGTCCGAGCAGAAGGGAACGACCTTGCTGCTCATTACCCATGACCCGGCCCTTGCGTCGCGCTGCGCCCGCGAACTGCGCATTGCCGACGGCCGGATCGTCGACGATGTGGCGCGAGAGGTGGCGGCGCAATGACGTGGGCAGTGGCAACGCCGCCGAGGTATTTCCTGACCTGGCGGCTGGCACGCCGAGAGCTGCGGGGTGGCCTGCGCAGTCGGTTCCGAGGGTTCCGGATATTTCTTTCGTGTCTTGTGCTGGGAACGGCGGCAATCGCCGGCGTCGGGTCGGTCTCGTCCTCGATCGACGCAGGGCTTCGCGCGGAGGGTCGAGCGCTGCTCGGCGGCGATCTTGAACTGCGAATCCACCACCGTCCGGCGACGCCGGAACAACGCGAGTGGCTGGCCGGCGTGGGCCGCGTTTCGGAGATGGTGGGCCTGCGGGCGATGGCCAACCGGCTCGACGCCACGGACCGGCGGCTGGTCGAATTGAAGGCCGTCGACGGCGCGTATCCGCTGGTCGGAAACGTCGTCCTGCGCGGTGGCCGACCCCTCGCCGACGCCCTCGAGCGCCGCGACGATGCACATGGCCTGGTCGCTTCGGAATCGCTCCTCAACCGGCTCGGTCTTACGATCGGCGACCGGCTGACGATCGGCGACGCAACACTCGAGATCACCGGGGTCCTGATCCACGAGCCCGACCGCGCCACACGGGGCATACAGCTCGGGCCGCGGGTGATCGTGTCGCGGGCCGCGCTTGAGGCAACGCAGCTCCTGCAGCCGGGCGCCCTGTCCCAATATTACTACCGCATCGTTTTGCCGCCCGGAGCGCGGGAGGACGAGGTCCGCAGCCGGCTCGCGCGGGTATTCCCGGACGCCCCCTGGCGTGTGCGCGGGCCGGCCGAAGCGGCCCCGGGGCTCAAGCGCTTCGTCGAACGACTGACCTTGTTCCTCACCCTGGTCGGGCTGTCGTCGCTGCTGATCGGCGGGATCGGCATCGGCAACGCGGTGCATGCCTTCCTGATGCAGCGGCAACCGACCATCGCCACGTTGAAGTGTCTGGGGGCACCGGCCGGTCTGGTGCTGCGGATGTACCTTGCACAGATCCTGTTGCTCGCAACGCTGGGCATTGCGGTCGGCATCTCGCTCGGCGCCGTGGCACCGCGGGCCGCCGCGCCGCTGCTCGGGAGCCTGCTGCCTGTCGGTATGGAGGTCGGCTTGTTCCCGCGCCCCCTTTTTCTGGCGGCGGCGTTTGGTCTGCTGACGACGCTGCTGTTCTCACTGGCGCCCCTGATGCTCGCCCGCGATGTGCCGGCCGCGGCTCTGTTTCGCAAAACCGTGGTTCCGGCGCGGATCCAGATCCACAGTGGCAGCGCGGCGATCCTGGCAGCGCTCACAGTCGGTCTGGCGGCGCTGACCGTCACCACGTCCAGCGACAGGGGCCTTGCCATCTGGTTCGTCTCGGGCGCAATCGCGACCTTCGCGACGTTTCGCCTGGCCGCCGTCGGCGTGACCCGATTGGCGGCGAGGGTGCCCCGTCCCCGGCAACCTCGCCTCCGGCTTGCGCTGGCCAATCTGCATCGGCCGGGCGCGCCGACGAACAGCGTGATTGTGTCGCTGGGCATGGGCATCACCGTCCTGGTCGCAATCATGATGATCGAGCGGAACCTGAGCGACCGAATCGCGGAGGTCATCGAGAAAGAGGCGCCGGCCTTCTTTTTTTTGGACATTCAGCCGCAGCAAACCGAAGCATTCGCCGCGCTTGTCCGCTCGTTCCCCGGCGCCGGCGCGGTACGCGAAGTGCCGATGCTGCGGGGCCGCATCACGGCGATGGCCGGCGTGCCGGTCTCGGACATCGAACCGCCGCCACATCACGCCTGGGTCATCCGCGGCGATCGCGGCCTGACGTGGGCAAGGATGCCGCCGGAAGGCGGCAGCGACATCGTCAAGGGCGAGTGGTGGCCGGCCGATTATGACGGACCGCCGCTGATCTCGTTCGATGCAGAGGCGGCGCAGGCGTTCGGCCTTGCAATTGGCGACGAGGTCGCCTTCAACATCCTCGGCCGGCCGTTCGTTGCGAGAATCGCCAATCTGCGCCGCATCGACTGGGCCTCCCTCGGCATGAATTTCGTGGTGATCTTCTCGCCGGGCGCGCTCGAGCATGCGCCCCAGACCAGTATCGCCACGGTCCGCATCGACCGCGACTCGGAGGATGCCCTGGAGGCGGCGGTCAGCACGCGGTTCCCCAACATCTCTGCGGTCCGCGTGCGCGACGTGGTGACGGACGTCAACCGCATCATGGAGTCGGTCGACACCGCCGCCAAGGCGATCGCGGCCGTGGCGATCATCGCCGGCGTTCTGGTCCTCTCCGGTGCGATCGCCGCCGGTCGCCGGCAGCGTATCTACGACGCCGTTGTCCTGAAGACCCTGGGCGCCACTCGCCGGGACGTGCTGGGCACATATCTGATCGAATTTGCCCTGCTTGGCCTCGTGACCGCCGCCATCGCCGGGGCCGCGGGGAGCGTTGCCGCGTGGGCCGCGACGACGAACCTGATGCATATCGACTGGACGTTCACCCCCGCGGCGATGCTGTGGACCACCGTTATCTGCGTTGCCGCAACCCTGTTCGTCGGAGCGCTGGGCGCGTGGCGCGCGCTCGGCCGGAAGGCGGCGCCGCTGCTGCGCAACGAGTAGGACGTCAGCCGGCCAGCGAGATCGTGTGACCGTCGACCGCGAGCGCCTGGCCGGAGATCTTGGCGCCGGCGGCGGAACAGACGAACAGCGCCATATTGGCGATGTCGGCCGCATTCACGAAGGTCCGCATTGATACCTGGGCCTCGTAAGCGGCGCGGACGTCCGCCTCGTCCAGACCCCGGGCCGCCGCGTCGGCAGCGATGACCCGGTCGATCCGCGGGCCCGTAACGCAGCCCGGACAGATCGCGTTGACGCGGATACCGTACGCTCCGAGTTCCATGGCCAGCGTCTTGGTGAGCCCGATAAGGCCCCACTTGGCGGATGCGTAGGGGCTGCGATTGGGGAAGCCGAACAGGCCGGCGGTCGATGCGATATTGACGATGCAACCGCCGCCGGCCCGCTTCAGCTCTGGGATCGCCCTGCGCGCACAATGGAACGCACCGTCCAGATCGACGGCGATCGTGCGGCGCCAGTCATCCGGCGCGATGTCCTCGACCGGCGCCGTGGGCCCGGCAATGCCGGCATTGTTGACCAGGATATCGAGCCCGCCGAGCCCGTCCAGCGCCTCATCGAACAGCCGGTCGACCGCGGCCACATCGGCAACGTCGGCCACGGTCGCGCCAAGACCCGACACCGATTCCCGCACGCTCGCGAGCGCCGCCCCGTCGACGTCGCAGGTGTGGACGCGGGCGCCGGCTCCCACGAATGCTTCGATGATCGCCCGGCCGATGCCCGCCGCTCCGGCGGTCACGACCACTCGTTTGCCTTGGAGTTCCAGTGCCATCGCGGTCGCCTCCTTCACGCCGAACGAGATTGCGCCAAATTCTCGCCGGTTCCTGTTGATTCGTGAGTCCGATATGCCAATATTAGTCGCGTCGAAACAACTGCTTTCACGTGGTTGGCATAGAGAGAGAGGAAATATGGCACTCGATCCGCGCACACAGGTTGCAACCCCGGCCGGCGCACGCACAGCCGATATTGACGAAGGTCTGCGTTCGTACATGCTTCGCGTGTACAACTATATGGCCCTTGGCGTCGCCTTCACGGGCATCGTGGCCATGGCCGTCGCATCAAGCGAGCAGTTGATGCAGACGGTGTTCGGCGCCCGTTGGATCTTGTTCTTCGGCATCATCGGACTGGGCTTCTTCGGCGGCCGGCTGATCTTCACCGGCAGTAGCGTGCTCGCACACGGCGCATATTGGCTGTATGCAGGCATGTGGGGCGCGCTGATCGCGCCGATGTTCTGGATCTACACCGACGCGAGCATTGCGCGCGTCTTCTTCATTACGGCGGCCGCCTTCGCGGGCGTTAGCCTCTATGGTTACACGACGAAGCGCGACCTCTCGGCGATGGGCGCGTTCCTCGCCATGTCGACCTTCGGAATCCTGATCGCTGTTCTCGCCAACGCGTTGATTTTTCAGAGCTATGACCTCCACATGATCCTGTCGGTGGTCATCGTCGTCGTATTCGCCGGTCTGACGGCATACGAAACTCAGGCGATCCGCAGGATGTACCTGTCGGGCGAGGGTGGCGAAATGATGCAGCGGAAAGCGATCTTCGGCGCGTTCCTGCTGTACGGCAGCTTCGTGACGATGTTCGTCTGGCTGCTTCAGCTGCTGGGCGTCGCGCGCGACTGAGCCGCCGGACGACAATTCGAATCGAAACCGCCCGGGGCTCCCGGGCGGTTTATTTTGCACATCACGTCACATGCGCCGGCGCCACGCCGTTACGAATCGAAATCGGAGCAGGCGTCAACGTAGCTCTGTATCGTGGCCTGCCACTCGGCCGTCGTAAGGTCTTCATCCTGACCGCACATCGGACACGTATGCGCGTCGTTTCCAATCAGCCAGGAAACCGGCTTCTTCACCTTGTGGCCGCACTGGCGACAGGCGATTTCCGCATCGACCTGATCCATCAACTTGTCCATGTGCGGAGTGTGCGCTTCCGGCGACCGCATGTAAAGTTAATGCTCGGTTCAAATGCAGCGGCCGCCATCGACCTCGAGGCACACACCGGTGAGGAACCGGGCCTCATCGGAACACAGGAAAAGCGCCGAATCGGCGACGTCCCGTGGTGTGCTGAGACGTCCGAGCGGCACGGTGGATACGAACTGCCGGCGGCGCTCCGGCGTATCTTCGCCTAAGAACAGATGCAGCATGCCCGTTTCGCCGGCGACCGGATTCAGTGCGCAGACGCGAATCGAGTCCGGCGCAAGTTCCAGCGCCATGGATTTGGTAATCGTGATCACCGCGCCCTTCGACCCGTTGTACCAGACGAGCCCCGGGCGCGGGCGCACGCCGGCCGTCGACGCAATGTTCAGGATCACGCCGCCGCCGCGTGCACGAAAGACCGGCACGACATTCCTGGCGGCGTGGTAGAGGGATTTCACGTTGACCGCGAAGATCCGATCGATGTCCTCCTCGCTGACATCCAGCATCGGCCCGTTGCGGTGCGTAAACCCCGCATTGTTGACGAGAATGTCGAGCCCACCGAAGGACTCGAGCGTATTCCCGACCGTTCGCGCCATGTCGTCGCCGCGGGTAACATCCGTATGTACGAACAGAGCCGAAGTTCCGAGTGAGTCGGCGACAGCCTGGCCGGCGGTCTCATCGATGTCGGCAATCACAACCTTCGCCCCCTCCGCGGCGAACCGGCGTGCGATTCCTTCCCCGAATCCCGACCCCGCACCTGTGACCACTGCAACTTTTCCGGAAAGCCGCATTTTCCTATCCCCACCGAACCGTACAAAATTGCGTACGATTTCCCGATCCGCCGCCAGAAAATCGACTCCGTACAACTTATCATTAATGCATCCCGTTCACGATAACACGCCAGCGAACAAAAAGGCTTGAACATGCACCACATGCTTCTGCTATCTTCGCGGTGAAGGTTATACAGGCTCGAAAGTGGGATTTTTGAGCCGATTGGGATATCTTCGTGCGACTCCTCGCGGTTCGAATTCGCGGAGTGAGAGTTAAGGAATGAGTGGCAGTACCGTATTGCTCGTCGAAGACACGCCCTCTCTGGCGCGCCTGTATAACAAGTATCTCGATGGCGAAGACCTGGACGTCACTCCCGTTGGCACGGGCAAGGAAGCACTTGCGGCGCTGAACGCGGAACCGCCGTCCGTGGTGCTGCTCGACCTTCGGCTGCCGGACATGGACGGCCTGGATATCCTGAAGGAAATCAAGGCGCGTGAGCTGCCGAGCGAAGTCGTGGTGATCACTGCACATGGCTCCATCAACGTCGCCGTCGAGGCGATGCGCGCCGGCGCCTACGACTTTCTGGTCAAGCCGTTCAACGCCGAACGTCTTCTGGTCACCGTGCGCAACGCCCTTAAGCACCGGTCCCTGTCGGCCATCGTCGAGAAGATCAAGGACGTCTCGCGCGACAGCTATTTCGGGTTCATCGGCTCGTCACTGGCAATGCAGGCGGTATACCGCACCGTCGACGCAGCGGCCGCGTCGAAGGCGACGGTCTTCATCACCGGCGAGTCGGGTACCGGCAAGGAGGTGGCGGCCGAAGCGATCCACCGACAGAGCCCGCGCAAGAACGGCCCGTTCGTTGCGATCAATTGCGGCGCGATTCCGAAGGATCTGATGGAGTCCGAAATCTTCGGCCATGTGAAGGGCGCCTTCACCGGCGCCCACGCCGATCGTGACGGGGCGGCCTCCCGCGCGTCGGGCGGTACGCTGTTTCTTGACGAAATCTGTGAGATGGACCTGGCCCTGCAGACCAAGCTGCTACGATTCATCCAGACCGGCACGTTCCAGAAAGTGGGCGGCGGGAAGAACGAAAAGGTGGATGTCCGCTTCGTCTGCGCCACCAACCGGGAACCGCTCGCCGAAGTCGAAGCCGGAAATTTCCGCGAGGACCTGTATTACCGGCTGCATGTGATCCCGGTGCATCTCCCGCCGTTGCGCGATCGGAACGGCGACGTTGTCGAAATCGCGCGGCATTTCCTTAGCGCCTACGCCGCCGAGGAGGGCAAGACGTTTGCCAACTTCAGTCCGGAGGCCGAGCAGATCATCGGACAGTTCAACTGGCCCGGTAACATCCGGCAGCTGCAGAATGTCATCCGTAACATCGTGGTGCTGAACGAGGGCGATACCGTTACCGCGGATATGTTGCCACCGCCGCTCAACCAACTCGGACCGCCGGCGAAATCGGGCGCTGACGTCCAACAGCCGGCTGAGCGGCCTCAGGTCGCATCGACCGGGGCGACCGCCGCCATTGCCGCCGGCAACGGCGACATCCTGCCGCTGTGGAAAGTCGAGCGTGATGTCATCGAGCGCGCCATCGAAGCGTGCGACGGCAACATTCCCAAGGCGGCGGCAAAGCTGGGGATTTCGCCGTCGACCATCTATCGCAAGAAGTTGAGCTGGGAATCCGAGGAACCCGAGCCCAAGAATACCTGACACGTCCATTACCGCGCATGGCGGGTGATACGGCCGAAGACGTGCGGCTCACTTCGGCGGCGGATACCCGGCCCGGGCATATTCCGACCAGCTTTCAGCGACAAGCTCGGGCACACGATCCAGCAGCTCGGCTGCCAGGTCGGCGTCATTCACATTGGCCGCCGCCTCCAGACGCTGGACGAGGACCTGCAGGCGCAACGCGCCGAACGTGCCGGAGCTGCTTTTCATGGCGTGCGCTTCCGCAGCGACGGAATCGAGGTCTCCGCAACGCATGGCCTCCTGCATGCGCAGGATGCGCTCATCAGTCTCGGTCATGAACGATGCGATCAGCTCGTTCACCAGCGCGGGGCCGGCATCATCCTGCAACTGCCGCAGAACGTCCCTGTCGGCCAGGGTCTCGTCTCTGGGCCCGACCGTTGTGGCCTCGGCGTCCTCGGGCCGACCTTCCTCCCCATCGGCGCCGTCCGCATCGGGCGCGCCAACAAGACGGCGGAGCACAGACGACAGGATCCGCCGATCCACAGGTTTCGAGACATGATCATCCATGCCGGATTCGAGGCAGAGTTGCCGGTCTTCGGCATTGACATGCGCCGTCATGGCCACGACGGGTATCGAACGTTCTGGTCCGGGCAAGCCTCTGATCTGCGCCGTCGCCTCGAAGCCGTCCATTCCGGGCATCCTGATGTCCATCAGGACGAGGCCGTATCGTCCTTCGCGCACGGCGTCGACGGCGCGCTGTCCGTTTTCCACCGCGTCGCACTCATAACCCATCTTTTTGAGGATCGAAACACCCAGAAGCCGGTTGGTCTGGCTGTCATCAACAAGAAGCACGCGCTGCCCGCGCGCACCGGCCGGCTCGGCGGCACGCGACGGCACGCTCGCTGGTGCGCTTGGCAACACCTCGGGCGGCGCTGCGCCGAAAACGCCGACGCCGCAATAACCGAGAAACACGCCGTCGCCGTCGATTCGGGGAACGCCGCTCAACCGCAGTGTCCGCGTCCGGTCGTGGTCCTGCAAGATGAGTGCAACATCGGTCAATCTGCGATGTGCGTCCATGTCCTCAAGGCATTGCGACAGGGCGGCATCACCGCCGGCGCCGGCAGGCGACGCAAGTTCCGCAAGGCTGCGTCCAACCATCCAGTGCAGTTCGTCCCGGTTCAGCTCACTACGGACCGGAACGGCCAGGGAAAACCGATGCAGTACGTCGGTTTCCCATATCCATGCACCTGCGGCCGATATAATCAGGCGTGATCGTTCCCGCTCGCCGCTCGCCGCCGCCGCGCGTTCACGCTCGGCCGTTATGTCGGTCGCACTGACGATAAAACCACCGTCCGGCAGTTTGGCATGATCAAACCGCACCCATGTTCCGCCCTCGAGCTGCCGTTCGCCGACAAGTCGGGTCCCTGCGACGTCAGGTGTCTGCGTACCGGCGGGGGGGCCGGCCGACTCGTGGTACATGCTGCCGATCGTGATGAGGTCGTCGACGCCGGCGAATATTTCGCGCCAGTGATTGTTGTAGTATGCAAGCCGCGCATCGGCATCGTACGCGGCGAGTCCAATCGGTACCGACTCCATCAGGTCGCGCCCGGATTCCGTAGACCATGGCCACGCACTCCCGGCCGCGGTGTCGCGTGACATGATGCGGGCCGCGACGAAGGCCAGACCCGCTCCTGCCAGCACCACGCCGCCCAGCCAGAATGCCAGCTCTGGTCGCGAGCCCGCGCCCGCGTCGATCTCAGCGAACCGAATCAGGAGACCCGCCAGCGCCGCCAGAAACAACACCGCCAATCCAGTGAGCGACAAGAGTCGTGATCTCAAACCACTAGCCCCTGCGATTGCGTAGGAGGGGACCGCAGTGCAGTCCATCAATCGTGCAGACAATGCTCTCTCCCAATTCGCGCCATGCGTCAAGGGTCGACAGATCGCTTGCCACCATTCCACGAGCGATGCATTAGTGGCGGATGATCGTGCTTTTCTCGGATTTTGGTGTGTCCGGACCCTATGTGGGACAGATGCGGACGCGAATTCTGGACGAGGCCCCCGAAGTTGTCGTCGTCGACCTGATGCACGATGCGCCGCGCTGTGACCCCAGGTCGGCCGCTTACCTGCTTGCGGCGCTGGTCACGCACTTGCCTGCCGGATGTGTCTGTGTTGCTGTCGTCGACCCGGGGGTCGGGAGCGATCGGCCACCGCTCATTGTCAGGGCGGATGACCGATATTTTGTTGGGCCGGGCAACGGCTTGTTCGAGATCCTTGCGCGACGGGCGCATGATATGCGGGCCTGGCGGATCGACTGGCGGCCGGAAAACATGGCCGATACGTTTCACGGACGCGATCTGTTCGGCCCGGTTGCCGCGAAGCTGGCGCGCAACGAGTTTCCGCAGGCAAGCGAAATCGCATGGCAGAGCCTTGCGACGGCATGGCCCGACGATCTGCCGGAAGCGATATATCTGGACAGCTTCGGGAACGTCATGAGTGGCCTGCGCGCGTCGCCGCTGGGCGACGTGGCACGGGTCGCCGCCGGCGGGCGAGATTTGCAGCGCCGCCGAACGTTCGCCGATGTCGCGCCCGGTGAGGCTTTCTGGTACCAGAACGCCATCGGCCTCGTTGAAATCGCCGTCAACCGCGGCAGTGCGGCCGACGTGCTGGGGCTGAAGCTGGGCGATCCGGTGACCCCCGTTCCTTGACCAAGGGAGATCCGATCCATGGAGCGTGGCGCGCACGCATTCGTCGATGATCCCCGCAACGAGACGGTCCTGGTCTATGTGAATGGCGCACTGGTGCCACGGGCCGAAGCGGTGGTCTCGGTCTTCGACAGCGGTTTCCTCATGGGCGACGGCGTATGGGAAGGTATGCGGTTGCACAACGGGCGGATTGCCTTTCTGGACCGGCATCTTGCCCGGCTGTACGAGGGAGCGAAGGCGATCGATCTCGACATCGGCATGGACCCGGAGGAAATGTCCCGGGTATTGCACGACACCGTCGGTGCGAACGGCATGGAATCCGGTGTGCACATTCGCCTGATGGTCACGCGGGGCCTCAAGTCCACGCCATACCAGAGCCCGAAAGTGAATGTCGGCGGGGCGACGGTGGTCGTCATCGCGGAACACAAGACGGCCGATGAAGCGGTGGCCGCTCGGGGCGTGACATTGTTTACAGTACATGTGCGGCGCGGCGCGCCGGACGTCCTCGACCCCAAGCTCAACATGCACTCCAAACTCAATTGCATCACGGCGGCGATTCAGGCCGACAAGGCGGGCGCCGACGAAGCCCTGATGCTCGACCCGCACGGCTTTGTCGCCACCTGCAACTCGACGAACTTCTTCATCGTCCGGCGCGGCCAGCTGTGGACGTCGACCGGTCGCTACTGCATGAACGGCATCACCCGGGCAAACGTTCTGGCGCTTGCGAAACAGGACGGCATCCCCGCGGAAGAGCGGGACATTTCGCTAACCGAGGTCTACAGTGCCGAAGAGGCTTTCGTGACCGGTACGTTCGGGGGGCTGACGCCGGTGCGGGAAATTGATGGCCGATCCATCGGCGACGACGTGCCCGGCCCGGTCACCCGCCGGCTGACCGAATTGTATCGCGAGCTGATCGCGCGCGAATGCCCGCCCCCCCCGCGGGCCTGAGGGACATGGCGACAACGCGGATCGCAATGTGGTCGGGACCGCGCAATGTCTCGACAGCGCTGCTGCGCTCATGGGGCAACCGGCCGGATACCGCGGTCTGGGACGAGCCGCTGTACGCGCATTACCTGACGCAGCGCACGCCGGACCACCCCGGGATCGAAGAGGTCATCGCCAGCCACGAGACGGACTGGCGCCGGGTGGTCGCCAGCATGCTGGGGCCCGTTCCGGGCGGCCGCGCCATCTTCTACCAGAAGCACATGGCGCATCACATGCTGCCCCATATCGACGACAGCTGGCTGGCCAGGCTGGACAATGCCTTCCTCATCCGCGATCCGGCAGAGGTCCTGCTGTCGATGTCCAAGACGATGCAGACCGTCACCTTGCAGGATACGGGTTTTCCCGATCAAATCCGCCTGTTCGAACGGGTGCGGGATCTTACCGGCACGATCCCGCCGGTGATCGACGCGCGAGACATCGGCACCGATGCAGAGGGAACGTTACGGGTGCTGTGCGCGGTGCTGTCTGTACCGTTCGACTCGGCCATGCTGTCATGGCCACCGGGCCCGCGGCCGACCGACGGTGTGTGGGGCAAATACTGGTATGCCGGCGTCAACGCGTCCACCGGCTTCCGGCCGTGGAAGGCCCGTGCCGAAGCGCTGCCGGAGCGCGTCAGACCGCTTCTCGACGAACTGGTGGGACTTTATGACGCGCTGGGTCGGCACCGGCTGCGCCCCTGACCAATCGGGTCAGCTGCGTCCTTCCAGGTCCATCTTCAGGCCGATCAGGTGCAGCAGGTCTTTCAACGTGACCAGGCCGATCAACCGGCCTTTTTCGACCACCATCAGCCGGCTGTTGCCGGTCCGTCGCATGATATTCAGGGCATCGACGGCGTCGCGCTCCGCTTCCACGGTGTTCTCGTCCGAGGCCGGCGACATGATTTCGAAGACCCGTGCGACCTCCCACTTGTCGCGCGGAACCTGCTTGATCTGCGCGATCCCGACACATCCGAGCAGTTCCGACTCGTCGACCACCGGAAACAACTCGTGGTAATGCACGTAAACGTAGTCGCTGACCAGCCTTTGTACCGTGATATCAGGCGGCACGGTCACGGGATCGCGGACCATGAAGCGGCGAACGGGCTCGCCCCCGAATACGCGTCGTGTCTGGAGCTGCATGTAGGAGCTGGAGGCGGCAGCCCGCAGAAACATCCCGATCAGCGCATACCAGATCCCGCCGATCAAATTGCCGGCAATGAAATTCATCAGCCCCAGCCCGATCAGCACGAACCCGAAAACAGATCCGGCATTGGCCGACATTCGGGTTGCCCATTGCAGATTGCCGGTCCAGTGCCACAGGGCCGCGCGCAACATGCGCCCACCGTCGAGCGGGAATGCCGGCACCAGATTGAAGATCGCCAGCATCGTGTTGACGAAGGCAAGCCAGTCGACAACGCCTTCCACCGGCAGCGGAATGCCGAGCCCGGCGCCGCCCAACCCGGCGACGTAGAACGACAGCGCGAGCACGCCACTGGCAATGGGTCCGGCAACGGCCATCAGGAATTCCGCCTGCGCGGTCGGCGGCTCGTCCTCCATTTCGGCAACGCCGCCGAATATGAAAAGGGTTATTCCGCGGATCGGCATGCCGTACCGGCGTGCGACAATGGAATGGCTGAGTTCGTGGAAGATAATCGAGCCGAACAGACCGACTGCCCCCGCCACGCCCATCCACAAATATTGCGCCGGCAAGAGGTCGCGATAGTTTTCGGGGAAGTAGCCTCCCGCAAGCGACCATGTCACGAGCACGGCCAGGATCAGCCAGCTGGCATCGATCTTCACTTCGAAGCCGAGAATTTCGAACAGCCTGACGCCGCGCCCGAACATTACGTGCCTCTTGACGGGGTCCCGGGATATGCCACTACCCCTCATCCCCGCGCTGGCCGGACGGCATGCCGCTCCGGCGGGTGGTGTCGCGACGCAACCATGACCGCAGCCGGCGGCGCAGCGGCGGAACATCGAGTGCGATCAGCGCAATGCCGAGTGGAATCATCCATAAGCCCAAGACCGGCAAGAACCAAAGCGCACCGCCGACCAGCAGTGCGAGTCCGACGACGGCACGCAACCCGAAGGGAAGTCTCGACCGCCCCCAGGTGAACGCCCGCCGGAGCTTGCGCTGAAGGCTGTTCTTCCATTCTTCGGTAGGCGTCAATCGTATCACCAAATTGATAACGTTTGCATTTCCTGACCTCAGCGGCCGGCTTCATCGATGAATGTGGGCATCCAATCAGTCCGGCGCAACGCGGCGCGAGTCTCTACACCACCCCCATCGGCGGCGGCCGTCGGCGCATGCCGCTCAGCGCCTGCCCGGCGATCGAGACCAGCAGTATGCCACCGCCCGCCAAGGTGGCCGGATGCGGTATCTCGGCGAAGACGAGCCAGACCCACACCGGACCCAATACCACCTCGGTCAGCGACAACAGCGCGAGTTCGGCGGCCGGGACCGATCGTGAGCCGATCGTGAATACGATGAGGCTTGTGCCGATGGCGAACGCCCCATAGGACACGCACAGCAGCAGATCGTTTCCGCTCACCGCGAATCCATCGCCAGTCGCGAGGAGCACGAGCCCTGCGACACTTGCCCCGAACAGCCCGGCAATGCATGTGGCCGGCATCATATCCGTGCTGCGGCCGCGGCGCAGCGCGATCGCGAATCCAGCAAAGCCGGTCGCGGCCCCGAGCCCCATCAGATTGCCGAATAGATCTCCCGAAACCAGCCCGTCGCCCAACATCAGCGCGACTCCGATCACCGCACCGATCATCGCGACCCAGGTGGCGCGGCGTACGCGCTCGGCGAGGATGATGCGGCCCAACACTGCGGCGATGAAGGGGCCGGCACTCAACATGAACAGCGTATTGGCGACCGTCGTGTGCAGAATCGAGAACACGAAAAAGGTGAACCCGGTGGCCAGGCACATGCCGGCAACCGCCGCCATCGCGCCCGCGGCGCGAAATGCCGAGGCAATCCTCCCGTTGCTGCGCAGCGCGATGTACAGCAACAGCGCGGCCGCGATCCCGAGCGACCGCCAGAACAGGATCTGCCATTCCCCCGCGCTTTCGATGGAGCGAATGAACAGACCGCCCAGGCTCATCCCCATTCCGGCGACGAGAACCAGAACCCGGCCACGCAGCAGGGCCGGGGTGTCGGCCGCGATTGCGCCAGCGTCACTCACCCGTCGCCAGGCCCCCCTTCCTTCCGGTGGTGAGGGTGCAATACCGGCGCGAACGGACCGGATGTCGCGCTAACCCCGCGAGAACATCCCGGTCAGGGCGCCCCCGAAGCTCCCTTCCTCCAAATATTTCACACCATAGACTCCGCCGGCGATGATTGACAGCAATGCGATCACGGAGCCGATGGCCAGCGTCGATACGCCCGTAACGCCCTGCCCGATGGTGCAGCCCATCGCCAGGATCCCACCTGTCCCCATCAGGGCAGCGCCACACAGATGGCGAATCATATCGTTGGAATCGCTGAAGCTTTCGATACGAAACGTGCCCGTCGCGATCGCCATGACGAAGGACCCCGCGATCACGCCGCCGACAACGGCAATTCCGAAATTGACGGTCGCCCCGGTGAACGTCATCAGATAGACGAGGCTCTCGCCAGTGGGATTGACGAATGTGAAGGAGGCCAGCTGGGTCGGCTCGAAATCATCGTACCCGATCACGCCTGTCGTATACCACCCCGCCGGGATCAGCAGGCCGATGATGAGGCCGGCGGCGACATCCCGACGCGACGCGCGGAACCTCGAATCCTTGAAGCAGAACGCCAGCAGGAAACCCACCATGATCACCGTGACGACCCAGCGGACAACCTCGACAGATGCGCCGGCCAGGCCCGCCATCACCTCCGGCATGCCTTGCGAGTCGAATGACCCGGACAGGTCGATATTGGTTGCGGTTTCCAGTTCAACGCGGGCAAGACCGATGATGCCCCGCAGCGTCATATACGCGAATATGCCGAGCACCACCGCGACGACAAGGGATTTGAGGTTGCCCGCTCCCAGGCGAACGAGCGTCTTGTTGCCGCAACCGCCACCGAGAGTCATGCCGAAACCGAACATCAAGCCACCGAGGATCGCGCCGAGCCACCCCAGATTCGTCGTCAGATAGATCGATTCGCCGAGGTCGATCACCTCGAAGGCATGCAGACCCTGACTCATCAGCATGGCGACGGCGATCGCCAGCATCCACGCACGGAACCTGTTCCAGTTCCCCATCAGGAGCATGTCGGATATGGCGCCCATAGTGCAGAAATTCGTGCGCTGCGCCGTTGCGCCAAAGATTCCGCCCAGCGCGAAACCCAGCAGTGCGACGATGGTGCCGACGGATATTTCTTCCATTGGCATTTCCTCACTTTCGGACCTTACACTTCAGCCCGCCGCTTCCCTCTCGGGGGCGACGGGCCGCGGATTGCTTCCGTCTTGTCAGTTACGAAAAATCTAATATGTAATCTGCCACCGCCGGGTGCCACGATGCAAGCCCGTATCGCGCCGTCGTGTGGCGTTCCCGGTTCGGTCTCGAATGCCGCGCAAAGTGCGGGCAGGAGCATTAAGGAAGTGGTTAAGATTCGCGGATAGTCTGAAAGGGTCTGGAAACAAGAACCATGACCGGGCCCGACACGAATCAGCAGTACGACCAGTGGGTCGATCGCTGCCGGCAGCAGCTTGAACGAGGTGCCGCCGGCAATGCGCTTGCCGCGTGGATGCAGTCGGAGGGGGTGAGCGCGGACATGGCCGCCGCCATCCTCGAAGCGGCACGGGGCGGGGCTACCTTGGCGGCGGATGCGCGGGATGACGGAGACGCCGAAGCCGCGCCGCCACAAGCCACGCCCGCGCAACCAGCAACGGACCCCGCGGCCACCACCGCGGCCATCGCGAGTGATGCGGCCCAACCCGGCGCAGGCGAGTCCACCGATCACCCTGGGCCTCCCGCGCCGAACAAACAGGCACCGCCCCCCGCCCGCACTGCAACGACGTTTGCCAGGGCCTTCGGCAGGCCGGACGCAGCGGGCAGCCACGATCCTGGACCCCCGTCGGAAGACATCGCGGAACAGCAATCCGAGCCGGCGGATTCGGCGCCACCAGCCGGCACGGAGGTGAGCCCGATCGCACCGCAGGCGCCTGTGCAACCTGCGCCGTCGACGCCACCGACGACGACTGGCGCAGGCGCAACCCCCGTCGCGTCCGAGCCCGCGGATCAAGTGCCACCATCGCAGACCGGACCGATGATTTCGGCGGATGGTCCCCCGGGTCAGGACGTGCCGGCCGAAGAGGTCACAGACGGCCTTGGCGGAACGTCCACTCCCGAGTCGGCAGACGAGCCCGTCGGTGAGGCGGTTCAAGTCCCTGAAAGCCGGACTGCCGGGTCGGCCCTGCCATCGAACCTGTTCGGCACGCCGCGACCGCCGATCACATTCGCCGATGCGCCGGCGCCGGGGACGCAGCGTGACGGCGAACAATTGGCGGCACCGCATGCACACACAGGCCAGCCGGGCGGGGACGCGGAGGAACAAGCCGAGTTGCATGAAGAGGCAGAAGCGTCGCACGACGAGGGCGTCGGGAGCGAGTCGAGTCGCCAGCCCGGTTCCGAGACGACGGCGCCGGAGCCGGACCCGGGCGATGCTACCGAACTTGGGGCGGATGACGCACTGGTGCCCGAGGCGGCCGATCACCGTCATGCGGACACTGGCGAGCCCGACCCGTGGCGGCGGGACGATGTTGGATTACTGGCGGAGCATCCTGTTCCGCCGGCCGATCCCGTCGACGCGCAGATCGCCGAACACGAGGCCACAGAACCCGTTGATGCCGCCCAAGACACTGACGAACTGCCGACAATGGCGGAACAACCAGCCGTGGCGCAGGCGCCCGATTCGTCCCTGGACGAGGCGGGCGTCGACGACGGCATGTCCGAGGCAGCTGCCCCCGACGAGCCTGTGCGGTTCGACGACTCCCTGGAGGAAGCGGCGTCACGAATGGGTGCGGACCTGCGTCGCAGCGCTCCGGCCGCCCCGTCGGAATCCTACGAGGACTTCATAAAGGCAGAGCAAGAGCGCACGCCGCGACCGGCAGAAATCGCCGGTGCCGAAAGCTCTGCCGATGGTTGCGATGAATCCAGCGCCGAGCTGGAGCGGAGCCCCGCCAAGCCCCGCCAGACATCGGCGAAAGAACGCAAATTCGGCCGGCGCAGCGCCAAGATCGCGACGGCCGAGACAGCGGACGGCGGCAATGAGACGATGCCGGCGGAGGGCAGTCGGGACGGTGACGGGGCAGAGCCGGCGACCCCCGCTTCTTCGGGTGAACTCGGCGGCGAACTGGCGCGGGCAATTCGCGAGGCCGCGCAGGACAGCGCCGAGGAGCCCGAAGCCCCGCCACTGCCGGCTGAGCCAAAGACCGAGGAGCAACTTGCGGCGGCAGCGAAACAGCTGGGGATCAGCTTCCGGGACGATCCAGAGCGCCCCCGCTCCGGCGACGTCGACGAGGACGAAGACGATACGACCCGCGCCGCACGCGAGATGGGCATCAGTTTCCGGGACGACCCGGCCGTCACGCGCGAACCGGATCCTGAAGACGAAAGCACGAAGGCGGCGCGGGAACTCGGGATCAGCTTTCGCGACGCCGCAGAGGTGAAGCGTGAGCAAAAGAGCATGTTGCGGCGGTACTGGCCGATCGTTCTCCTCATGGTACTCGCCGCGATCGCCATGCCGATTGCCGCCACGCTGCTGCTGTTCTCCGGCGATTAGAAGCCGGCCCCGGCGAGGCGTCCCCGGCAGCATTAACCGGATCGCAACCCAAAGGTCGTATGCTGGGAATGGGGCTAGCTTGTGGTGGAGACCACCATGCGTGTGGAAATAGGCGTATTCTTCGCGGATTCGCCCCTGACGGACATGGAAGCATTGCAGCGGTATCGGGCCCACGGCGGCGAGCCCAACGTAACTTGTGCGGACAGGCGGGCACCCTGCCTGGATGCCTTCCTGAACGAGCTGACGGATCGATATCCCCGCGACTCGCTGCTGACGGAAGACAGGGCCAAATCCCCCTGGACGGGCGATTTCGACGTCCGCCCGGATCAGGCGTTGATCGCACTGGGCGGCAGCGAATGCGCCAATGCGGTCGAGCTCGTCCTCGAGCTGGCGGAAAAGCACGGCCTCGTATGCTTTGACCCGAAAACCCGGTCGATCCTCACGGCGCCGCCCGGCATCCATGTCGAACGGCAGGCGGACACCGCGATCTGGCCATTGACGCTCGCGACCCTCTCGCTTGCGCTTGTCAGTGTCCTGTGGCTGCATTGAGGTCCTGAGGTCAACGCAGCGGGGCGTCGGCGGAAGGCAGCCACGGCTTGAATCCGTTTGAGTGAGGCTTCGGGGCGGCGGATGGCATGGCCCGCTTTCGACGTGCCGGCCGACAGACTCCGGCAAACCCGATCCGCGAGGACCGAAATGCCCAAGCTCATCGAACCGGTTGCTGCGCAGTGCGGGCGCTGTGCCTTGGCGGCCCTGATCGCCGCCTCCACGATGGCTGCGACGGCACGCGCCGACGAGGCCGCACTCGCCGAGGCGATCTGGCGCGCCAACGAGGTGGGGGCTGAGACGCCCCGGGTCTCTGTGCTCGACCCGGCGATCGGCCTCGAGGGCGCCTACCGGGTCCAGCAGTTGATCGTCGACCGGGCGCTCGCCTCGGGGGATTCGGTGGCCGGCTACAAGGCGGGGCTGACCGGCAGGCTGGCGCGCTGGTGGTTCAAGATCGAGGATCCCGTGTTCGGCGTGATCCCGTCCTCCGGCCTGCGCCGCAGCGGCGATGCGATCGTCGAGCCGGCCGGCCGCCACATGCTGCTGGAGACCGAGATCGCCTTCGTCGCCGGGGCGCGGATCGACAATCCGGTCGCCGACGTGGCGGCGCTGAAGCCGCTGATCCGCGGCGTCGTGCCGGTGATCGAGGCGCCGGCCGGCGGATTCCCGGAAGACCAGGCCCGCAAGCTGACCGTGGCCGACATCGTCGCCAACAACGTCTCGGCGCATATCCTGATCGTCGGCGAGGAGCGGCCCGCCGAAGGCCTTGACCTTGTCCGGCTGGAAGCGACGCTGTCCCGCGACGGCAAGCAGCTCAGCAAGGGGACCGGCGCGGACGCGATGGGCGATCCTTGGATCGCGGCGCTGTGGCTGGTGAACGTCGCCGTCAAGCAGGGCCGCGTCATCGAGCCGGGCCATTACCTCTCGACCGGTGTCATCGGCAAGCGGATCGAATCCGAGCCCGGCCGCTATGTCGCGAAATTCGGGGAACTTGGGACGATCGAGGTCGAGTTCAAATGACCGAAACTATCGGGCCAGCAGCCCAGTCACGCACTGAACAGCTTTACGCTACGACCCGACTGCCCGCGTCGCCTGTTCCAGCCACACCGCTGTGTCGGCGTCCACCAGCGGCGTCAGCGCCTCGCTGACCCGCGCGTGGTAGTCGTTGAGCCACGCGATCTCGGCCGGAAGCAGGAGGNNAGGAGGGACGTCTCGACAAGGTTCAGGTCGATCGGCGCCAGCGTCAGGGTCTCGAAGCCGAGCATCGTCTTCTCCGCACCGTCGATCTCGACCGGGACGACACACACGAGGTTCTCGATGCGGATGCCGTAGGCGCCCTCCTTGTAATAGCCGGGCTCGTTGGAGACGATCATGCCCGGCTTCAGCGCCACCGTATTGGGGATCTTGGAGATGCGCTGCGGGCCCTCGTGGACGCCAAGATAGCTGCCAACCCCGTGGCCGGTGCCGTGATCGTAGTCGAGGCCGGCCTGCCACAGGGCGGTGCGGGCCAGCGCGTCGAGCTGGGCGCCGCTGGTGCCCTCCGGGAAGCGCGCGGTGGCGATGGCGATGTGGCCTTTCAGCACCCGGGTGAAGCGGTCGCGCATCTCCGGCGTCGGCGCGCCGATGGCGACCGTGCGGGTCACGTCCGTCGTGCCGTCGAGATACTGCGCCCCGGAATCGACGAGATAGAGCTCGCCGGCCTGCAGCACGCGGTCGCTCTCGGGCGTGACCGAGTAATGGACGATGGCGCCGTTCGAGCCGGAACCGGATATGGTACGGAACGACAAATCACGGATGTTCTCGCCCTCGAAGCGCAGGCCGCGCAGCCGGTCGGCGGCGGCGATCTCGGTGATGCCGCCGTTTGCAGCCGCCGTTGCGAGCCAACCCAGGAAGCGGCTCAACGCCGCCCCGTCACGGCGGTGCGCGGCGCGGGTGCCCTCGATCTCGATCTCGTTCTTGCAGGCCTTGGGCAGCTGGCAGGGATCGGCGTCCCGGACGATCTTCGCCCCTGCCTTGCCGAGGCGATCGAAGACCACTGACGCTGTGCCGGCCGGGTCCGCCAGCACGCGGGAATTCCCTAGCGCCCACAGCGCCGGCTCGAACTCATCCTGTCCGCGGACCGTGACGTCGTCGCCGAGATGCGCCGACAGGTCCGGGCCGGTCTTGGCGGGATCGACGAACCATTCGACCCGGCCGTCAGCATAGAGAACGGCGAACGACAGGGGCAACGGGGTGTGCGCGACATCGCCGCCGCGCAGGTTGAGCAGCCAGGCGATTGAATCGGGCGCCGTGATCACGGCGACATCGGCGCCCTTCTCCGCCAGCGCCGTGCCGACCCGCGTGCGCTTGGCTTCGGAACTCTCCCCGGCGAACGCGAGATCGTGCGGCACGATCGGCGCCGCGGGCGCGGCGGGGCGATCGGCCCACACCGCATCCACCGGATTGGTCTCGGCCGCGACCAGCTCCCCGCCGGCCTTATCCGCCGCGTCGCGCCAGCTTTCCAGCGCCTTTTCCGTGTGCAGCCAGGGATCGTAGCCGAGCCGCCCGCCCTCCGGCAGGTGGTCGGCAATCCAGTCCTTCGGCGGCTGCTCGGTGATGTGGCGGATCTCGAACAGCGTTGCGTCGACCTGCTCGCGGATCTGCAGCGTGTAGCGGCCGTCTGTGAAGATCGCCGCCCTGTCGGCCAACACCACCGCGACGCCCGCCGACCCGGTGAAGCCGGTCAGCCACGCGAGCCGTTCGGCGGACGGCGGCAGGTACTCGTTCTGGAACTCGTCGGAATGGGGCACGATGAACCCGTCCAGCCCCTGCCGAGCCAGCTCGCCTCGGAGATCTTCCAGCCGTTCCTTCATGCGCCGTCCACTCCCGCCTCCCGGCACAAGCTAGGCGCGCCTCTGCCCGCGGGCAAGGGGTTAGGCCGCGACCCGCCGCGCGAATCCGGCCCCGGCGGCAATGATCCCTGGCACGGTCGTGCGAAACGGGGTCAGGGCTGGCGACGCTGGTCGGGCTCCCACAAGGGCAATGCGGTTCGAGCCCGATCCGTCGCCGCCGCCCCGGCCCCGTCGGCCCGGAAGCGCCGTGCGCTTCCGGGCCGTTTGGGAAAGCGCACGCTTCCCCTGGGCTGAACGGCATCTTGCGCCCGGCGTCACACAGGCTGGCCGGGCTCGCAGTTCGCCTCCCCGATTTCGAGGGTCCGCAACAGGTCGCCGTAGGTGCGGATCCTGTCGATTTGCTCGTCACGCACGATCACACCGTAGATCTCCTCCGCCGCGATCAGCACGCGCACGAGATCGAGACCGTCGAGACCGAGCACGCGGCGCAGACAGTCGCCCGGCCGCAGCGCCCGCACGTCGCGCCCCGTCAACCGTGCGATCAGCCCGCGTAACAGTCCGTCGTCGCGTCGTTCCGCCATGACCGTGACTCCTCCGTGCCGGCATTGCTACACGATAAATTGGAAATGAGAAACGTTTTCATTTCCATCGCAACGGCGCGCCGGCACTCGCATTTCGCCGCAACATCGTCGTGCCGGGTGCACCGATGCCGGTTCGCAACGAAGCACGGCAGCTTCGAAATACGAAGCGGTCCGGATTTCCCGGAGAGAGGCGTTGCGGGTGCCATGGCGCGTGCCGGATTGGCGCGAGCGACGGGAACGAGCCCATGCGTTAGGGTTTTCCGCGGGTTTCCGGCGGGCTCTGCCGGGCCGCGAGCGGGTCCCGATGTCAAAGTGCTGGACTTCGCCGCCGATGGCACGAAAATCTTAACCATTATGCAATCCCATTGCGGGACAATGGGTCGATGATGGTGAACCACCCTGCCACCGCCATGTGGGGCGTAGGGCCATGACCGCCCCGCGGCGATCCGGACGGCCGGCGCTGTATGCGCTGCGGCCCGTGGAGCCCGGCAACCTGCTGCTCGGGCTGTTCGTGCTGTTCGTCATGCAGATCGTCGCCGTCGCGTTCTGGCAGTGGGCGATCGGGAAGTTCCCCGGGACACTCGCCGGGCCGGTGCAGCCCTTCGTCGCCGCAATGGCCTGTTCCCTGAACGCCTTCATCACCACGGTGCTGAGCCGCCCGCAAGGCCGCCGCGAGGCCCTCGCGGCCTGCGTCGCCGCGGTCATCAGCGCCGTTGCCGTTGCCGGCGGCGTGGTTGTCGCCGCGCTGGCGGCGCTGGCGGCGTTTCCGGACCACGCGGACAGCCGCCTGGTGCAGGCCTTCGTCGCCACCATGGGCTTCTGGAGCGGCACGCCGGTCATCTACGGTGCGGTGGTGCGGCTCGGGCTGCGCCGCGTCGACAATCGAAACGGCAACGGCGGACCCGAGCTGTGAGCGAGCCGAAGCAAGACAGCGCGGCAGCGGCTGACGAGGCAAAGCCCGGCGGGCCGCGGCTGATCGTGAAGATCCTGCTGGCGCTCGGCGGGTTCGCGGCCCTGGCGATCGCGCTGGAGGGGGCGCGGACCTGGAGCTGGTGGGCCAGCGCGGTGCTGACCGCCTGGCGCATCGGCGGCACGCCGGCGGCCCCGGAGCTGTTCATCTACCCGGCGTTCTTCACCATGGTGCTGGCGCTCTCGCGGCCGGCGCCGCGGGCGGTCACCGCGCAATTTCTGGTCGCCGGCCTCCTATGGAGCGCCGCCCTGTTCGTCGCCGACCCCGCGTTGCGGGCGGCTATCAACGCGGTTGCCCCGACGCTGGCCGAGACCGGCGCTGCCCTGACCGTGCGGGGCACGCTGCTGTACGGCCTGCTGTTCGCCTGGATGTATCTGACCTTCCGCCATCTCATCCCGCGCGGCAAGGGCATCCTGGCGGAATCCGAGGCGAGTCCAAGGCAATCGGCAAAGGCGAAGACCGAAAGCGACGGCGGCACGGCGAAATAGCGGCGAATCGAGACACTGGCACCGACACGCGACCGGCCCGTGCGCGTGTGCACCGGAGGGCGACATTCGACCACATCGGCAACAAAAACCCGGGGGACAGCCGGCCGGCTGTCCCCCGTCGCCGTTTCGCGACCGCTACCGCCCAGCGATCAGCCGAAGATGTCGGCCGTGATCCCGGCGTACCAGCTTTCCGCCTCCTCGGCAGTGACCGTGCGGGTCGCCGCGTCCTCGCCGGTCTTGCTGATGAAGGTATCGGTGCTGGCGATCTTCTCCTCGGTCGCCTTGTACGAGGCGCCGACCTTCACCGCATCGCCCGAGGCGATCAGGCTCCAGCAGGTGTTGCTGTAGCGCGGCTCGAAGGCCCGTGAGCCCGTCAGCTCGGCACGGATCGCCATGGCGCAGGCCTTGGCCTGGCTGTTGGCTGAGAAGCCCGATTTCGGCATTTGCGCGGCGATGCTGGCGTCACCCAGCACGTAGACGTGCGGCACGCGGGTCGAGGCCATGGTAAACGGGTCGATCGGGCACCAGCCGGATCCGTCGGCCAGCCCCGCGGCGATGGCGATGGCGCCCGCCTTCTGCGGCGGAATGATGTTGATGACGTCGCCCTTGAAGCTCTCGCCGCCAGTGTGCAGCGTCATTCCCGTCACGTCGACCCGCTGGACGCCGCCGGTAATGCTCAGCGGCAGCCATTCGATCATGCCTTCGTAGTATTTCGCCCAGCCTTCCTGGAACAGAGCCTGCTTGGAGAACTTCTCCTTGGCGTCGACCGCGATGATCTTCGAGCGCGGCTTGTTCTGCTTGAAGTACTGGGCGACCAGCGAGATGCGCTCGTACGGGCCGGGCGGGCAGCGGAACGGATCGGGCGGTGGCGCGATCAGGAAGACGCCGCCGTCATCCATCGCTTCGAGCTGGCGCCGCAGGATCTGCGACTGCGGGCCGGCCTGCCAGGCATGGGGCAACGTTTCGGCCACGTCCTTGCTGTAGCCCTCATAGGCATCGTAGTGGAAGTCGATGCCGGGCGCGACCACCAGCTTGTCGTAGGACACGGTGTCGCCGCCGGTGATGCTGACGGTGCGCCGCGCCGCGTCGACCCCGTTGGCGAACCCCTGCACGACCCGGATGCCGTGCTCGGATCTCAGCTTGTCGTAGCCGTGCGTGATCGAATCGAAGCTACGCAGCCCACCGATATAGAGGTTGCTGAAGAAGCAGGTGGTATGGCGCGCATTGGCCTCGACCAGCGTGACGTCGATCGCGCCTCTGGAATCCTTGGCGACGTATCGGGCAACCGTAGCCCCGCCGGGTCCCCCGCCGATTACAACGAGTTTCGGTTTGGCTTGGGCGATCGCCGGTGTCGCCAGGGCCGATGCCGCGACGCCCGCCGCGCCGGCCATCATCCCGAACTCGCGCCTCGTGAATTTCCTGTTCATGCCTGTTGCTCCTATTGTCCCTGTTTCCCGAAAAATTCGGCAAGTGCCCTTATGTCCTCGTCGCTCAGGCGCCTGGCGACGTTCTGCATCAACGCGTCGTCGCGCTCACCTTCCTTGTAGGCTTCCATGACCATGACGAAGGCCTCGACGGGCCATCCCGTGATTGCGGGGATCGCACCGCCCTGACCGTCCAGGCGGTGGCATGCCGTACAGTCGCCGGAGAGATATTCGCCAAGCTCGTAAAGCTCGTCGGCCGCGGCGGACCCATACAGAAATCCACCGGCGCAAAGGCCGGCCGTAACGGTAATCGCGGTCTTCGTCCAATAATAGCCCATTGACGCGCCTCGTCTTCCTCTCGCCCCGCCAGAGCGAAGGCCCGCAGGGAAACGGGGCATTTCCCGCCCCTTCAGGGCGCCAACATTATGGTTAACCGTAATTACACACATTTCTTATTGGAGAATCAAGTGGAACGATAGGTCGTGCTGCACGGGGCCGGCCGCTGCGGCGCAGGCGACGGCTGCCGCCTCGATCAGGCCGCCTGTGTGGCCGCCCGGGCAACCGCACGTAGGCTCTCCACCGCACGCGAGAGCACCGGGTCTTCGCGGTTCTGCCAGGCGACAAAGGCCGGTCGGGTGAATTCCGGCGCGGCGGCGACGAGGTGCAGCTGGCCGGACACGAGGTATGGCTGGACGACACGATACGGGAAATACGCCCCGCCGCCCTCGTGAAGGATGTGGTTCAGGGCCACCGCCCCCAAGCCGACCGTCAGCGCCGGCGTATCGATGTCGGGGAAGGCCGCCGCGTGGTCGTTGCCAAATTCGGAGCCCCAGTCGACCAGCACATATTCGGAATCGCCGGGCCACACGCCCGTGTCCTTCGTGCCGACGAGAACCAGGCGTTCCTCGAGCAACGGTTCGATGCGCAGGCCGGCCCGCGGCTGGGGCGCATACAGCACCGCGATGTCGAGCCCGCCCTCGAGGAGCAGGCGGGTCAGCTCGTCAGGCCGCGCAACATCGGCCCGCAGAGCCACGCCCGGCTCGGTCCGGCGCATATGCGCCAGCCAGAGCTGCAGCACACGGTCCCACAATGTGTGCTGACCGCCCACCGACAATACGGTCTCGAACCTCTCGGGCAGGCCCACTTCTTGCCGCGCGCGGCGCCAGCTGCGAAGCATCGCCTCGGCATGCGGCCGGAAATGCCGTCCGGCCGAGGTCAGGACCGCACCGGAACGACTCCGGACGAACAGAGATCGGCCGAGGCGAGCCTCGAGTTCCTTGATCCGGGCGCTGACCGTCGACTGGGTGACGTTCAAACGCTCCGCCGCGCGTACGAAATGGCCGGACTCCATGATCTCGATGAAAGTGCGAAGAAGCTCGACGTCCATGGCTATGCCTCAACAATATATCGCGATAATCGATATTATAGCGCAAAAAATTTCGATTGTTCGATTTATTAGCGCGCCCTAGATTCGCCGCGCCGGTGAATCATTGCCGGCATGGAGGAGACATCGAAAATGCCCACGACCACCCAGAAACCCGGCCAGACCGGCAGCAAACCGGCATCGTCGGCCGCAATGAAACCCGCCGGCAGCAAGCCGGCCGTAAGCGCGAAGCCGTCTTCCCCGTCCAAGGGAAGCCGCCCTTCCAAGTAGGCACGCAGCCTGACGTGTGAAGGCGGACGGGAGGCTACCCATGAACAAGCTTGCGACTCTCGCGCTCGGCGTTGTCGTCGCGTTCGTCACCCCTCAGATCGCGCAGGCGGTCGATCTGGTGAACGAGGATGCGACCGATCATATCGTCACGGTCATCGAGGACGGCGAGGAAAAGAATATCACCGTGAACGCGGGCTCATCCGTAACGGAAGTCTGCGAGTCCTGCTATCTGTCGATCGGGGACAGCGACCCTGTCGAGGCTGAAGGCGACGAAGAGATCTTCGTCAAGAACGGCATGCTGAACAAGCGTTCCGGCTGATCCCCCTTGGCCGGTTCCGATCGGCACAGGCCGCCTGCCTCCCCCCCGGGGCGGGCGGCCGATCTTTTTTTGCGACCGTGCGCAAGCTGGTGCAGGTGAGCCGCCCTGGCCGCGACACGCGGCAGGCGCCGATGGCCGGAACACGCCTCCAGGTACGTCCCGTAGGCGCATTCCGGCGCATCGTGTCCGTATCTTCGATTCCGTAACGGTGGGCGGCCCCCGGCGACGGCCGGACCCGCCCCGACCGCATCGATCAGAACGGCATCACTTCGTAGACACAGACCACGCCGCTGCCTTCATTCGCGGCATAGATGAAAACCGATCCCTGCCGCTTGAAATAGGCGATGCCTTCCGGCGCCTGGCTACCCAGAGACTTGCCCGGGTTGGCGCCGGCAAGCGAGACCACTGTGGGATTGGCGGGGTCGGCCAGGGAGACGAGCGCGACCGCGTCGGCCCGCTCCAGCCCCACAGCGGCATAATGAACGCCACGGAACTGGAAGGTCACGAGGTTCTCCGGCTCAGCGCCCTTGCTGTCGCTGCGGCTGTCAGGATAGAGGCCGGCCGCATCGGCGGCGATGTCGAGCTGTTCGGCGGTATCGCCCAGCAGGATGCCGGTCTCGGCGTCGAACACGCTGACCGTGCGGCCGCCGGCGGTCGCAAAGCCATCCGGCGTCTTGGAGGCCTTCGGGTCGGTATCGCCCTCGTCGGCGGTCACGAAATACAGACCGTCGACGGTGGTGGCGATGCCGTCCGGCTCACGCAGCGCGACGAGGGTTTCATTAAAGTCGATGACACCGTTGTCGGTCTTGTCAGCGACATGGGTGGTGATCCCGAGGCCGATATAGCCGACGAATTCGCCGTCCTCGAGATCGATCACGGCAACGCCGTTGTTCTCCTGCATAACGACGAAAGCAAGGTCGCCGTCCTTGGAGAACGAGGCGAGCTCCGGCTCAAGATACCGCGGCGTGTTGTCGAGCAGCGGAATCATCACCAGTTCACCGGACTCCTCGTTGCCCCACACCTCGGCACCGTCGATGAAGCCGGCCAGGAAATCCAGGTCCTCGATCACGCCGTTGCCGTTGTAATCGAAACCGCCCTCGCCGTCCTCGAACTCGTCGGCGATGACGCCGTCGCCGTTGAGGTCGACGCCGCGTTCAAGAAGGCGCTTGTCGGCGCCGCTGACCATGCCCGGCGTGCCCGTCGCATCCGGCAGTTCCACCAGCGTCGCCTTGGCGCGCCGGGGGCCCTCGCTGAGATTGACGATCGTCACGCTGCCGGGTGGCGAGCTGAATTCCAGAGTCTTGCGATCGAAGGAGAACGATTCGCCTTCGTTGGACACCACGGCGAAGTCGCCGTCGGCATCGATCGCCACCGCGTCCGGCTCCGACCCGGCCTTGAGCGCCTTCAGGAGTTTGCCGTCGGACGCGCGGCGAATTTCGATGCGGCCGTTCTTCTTCGTCCCCTCCACCTCGATGGCGACGATGAAATAGTCCTCTTCCGGATGGAAGGCGACCGACGTCACGCCCTCGCCGGACCTCAGGCGCAGGTCGAACACGGCGGACACCATCGGCGCGGCCGGATTGCTCAAATCAAGAATCGTGATTGTGCCTGCGGCTGCGTTCGTCACCGCGGCGCGGGCGGTTTTGCCCTGTACGCTGATGACTTCCGTGCCCTCGCCGACTCCGCTGTCCCAGTGGCCGACCAAGCTCAGGCTGGCCTCGGCCAGGACGGGCGAACCTGACGCCAAAACGAGCGCCAGCCCCGCGCAGGTTGTCAACGTAATATTCCTCATCACTGTCTCCAATTCTTCCTTTTTTGCCAATAACTGTTTGAATATTCGTTATTCTTTTTGGCCAATCTCCCCTCTTGTTCTCCCCAAAATCCTCACATATGCGCGTCAGCGACCGGCCTAACCTGCCAGCCGGTCGCGCAGACCGTTGCCCGACCCCGTACCGGCGGAGGACGCGGCATTGAGACGCAAGCCGTCGAGAAACGCCTCGATCTCCTTGTTCAATTGTTCGGACTGTCCGGACAGGCTCTGCGCGGCCTCGAGCACCTGCGCCGCCGAAGCGCCGGTCTCGCCGGCGACCTGGCGGACCTCCTCGATGCTCTTGGAGACGACCTGCGTTCCCGCCGCGGCCTCCTGCACGCTGCGGGCGATCTCCTGCGTCGAGGAATCCTGTTGCTCGATCGCTGCGGCGATCGCCGCCGAGTTGTCGCTGATCCGCTGGATGATGCCGAGGATGCCTTGTGTGGCATCGACGGTCTTGCCCGTCGCCGCCTGCACCTCCTCGACCTGCATGGCGATCTCGCCGGTCGCATGCGCCGTCTGCTTGGCGAGGTTCTTGACCTCCTGGGCGACCACGGCGAAGCCTTTGCCGGCCTCGCCGGCCCGCGCCGCCTCGATCGTCGCATTGAGCGCGAGCAGGTTGATCTTGCTGGCGATCCTGTTGATAAGGTCGACGACCTGACTGATTTTTTCGGCGGCCCGCGCGAGGTCCTGGACGGTCACGTCGATGTCCTCGGCGGCCCGAGCCGCTTGCGCCGCGACCTGGCTCGAATCCGTGATCTGACGGTTGATTTCGCGGACCGAGCTCGACAACTGCTCCGTCGCCGTGGCCGCGGTCTGCACGTTCATCGATGATTCCTCCGAAGCGCTGGCCACGGCGGTCGACTGCCGGTTGTTGTGGTCGGCGAAGGTCGACATCGACTTCGCCGTTTCCTGCAGCTGACTCGATGCCGTCGACACGCTGGTCACGATGGCCTTTACGCTGGCATCGAAATGCCGCGCCAGACGTTCCATGGTCTGGCGCTTCTCCTCGCGAAGGTCCGCTTCGATCAGCTCCTGCTCGGCCTCGATCCGTTCCTTTTCGTTTATGGCGTCGCGGAAGACCCGGACGACGTGGGCCATCTGAACGATCTCGTTTTCCTGCGACCGGTCTGCCAGCGTGACATCCCCGTGGGCGCGGGCCAGTTCCACCAGCTGGGAAATGATCCGGGCCAGAGGCGCACTGACCAGCCGCCGGAACAGGACGACGAGGAAGACGATCGATCCCAGCAGGATCGCGGCAGACAGCAGCGACGACCTCTGCAGGGACGCGGCCAGATCGGCCTCGATCCCGCGGAAATCCCAGAAGATCAGGACATGTCCCGCGGGCACGACCTTGTTGTATTTCGCCTGGTAATAGACGGACGGGGCGGACACGACGGCGTAATCGCCCGCCATCCGGTATTCCGCCTTGTCCGAGCGCAGCACCGCATCGCCTTCGAGCAGACCCGGCAGCACGTCGGCCGTTCCGGCGCGCCGCCACTGGTAGACGGTGTCGCCGGCCTCGTTGATCGCGACGATGGCGAGAAGATCGCCGACATCGTCGAGAGCGAGCGTTTCGTGCACCTGGCCGAACACCGGGGTCCGCCGCCAGCGCAGCGCACCGGACATGGCGGAGGCAATCAGTCCGGTCTGCACCTTCTTGTTCTCGACGATCCGGTTGACGGCGGTCGTTCGTTCGTGAATGCCCTGGGCAGCGATCAGGACCGCGAAGGACAGGGCGAAAATCCCCGCGACGATGGAAATTGCCCGTCCCTGAAAACTCTTCAGCCGAAGTTTCGACAGCATCGTTCAACCCTCCCGGCGGACACATTGGGCGTCCGCCATTTCGGCGATCCCCTCACGCGAGGACCGGTTGGGGCCGGTCGCCGTGCGCCTCTCTCGTCTCTCTGCACGTTCATTGGTGACCGTGTTCGGTTACGCTGTTGCGCGCGACCCATTTCTTGCCCGCCGCGTCGCGAGCCCCGTCTGGCCGGGGCCGCGACGACAACGGGTTCACCGATCAGAGCGCGTCAACGTTGAAACCGACGGTCACAGCACCGATCGGCTTGCCCGTGACGGGATCCTTGACCGTGAAATTGGCCTGGGACTGCATCGACTGGGTCGAGTTGTCGAATTCGACCACGTCGACGAACATGGCGTCCGGACCGACCAGAAAGGTCTTGGTGAACTTGATCTCTTCACCTTGCCAGATGTCGGAATTCGGCGCCGACTGGGCGATGCTGAGGCCCATCGCGTCGATCACGCCGATCTCGTTCACCTTGTTGCCGGAGGCTTCGATGACCTGGCGCATGCGCTCGGCCAGCGAATTGCCGACCACGCTGTCGATCAGCGGGCGGTTGGAGCTGTCGATCTCCGTCTGCCAGGTGGCCTCGAGGTGATCGATGTCCGATTGGGTCATGTTGCTGCGCCTGGCGTTCGAGGCGCGCAGGGCTTCGATCAGGTCGTCCTGCACGATCATCGAGATGATTTCGGGCATGGCCTGCTTGATCGGGGTTTCGTGGGAGTCTGCAATCGCGGGGGTTCCTGAAAAGGCTATGAGGCCCGCCGCAACGATTGTAATGGCGCGTAGCATACCATCCTCTTCCTTAGCAGTTTCACAGTGCTTTCATTACCACCGCAGATTGCCTTAAAACTTATTAACAAAGCGTTGATACAAGAAGAAAGTCAGCAGGCATTTATTTTACAATAATTTATACATTTGCTACCTTTCGGTCCCATCTCCTAATGCGGGTAAGTTTAATAAAATTGCGCAGTCGGTTTGCAGATTGAACCCGCTGCGTTTTTTAAACTTAAGATGGAATTAATGCCCTGAGAGGGGCCAATCCGCGGGCTCGAACATCTGACCCGTCCGGGTCTGTCGAAGGCCCCGTAACGAGAGGTGAAGACCCTTCTCCGGGTTTCCACGGGGCAAAAGTGTCGGACTGTTGGCGGCGCGGAACGCCGGTCGTCGCGGCAGGATTCGCATGGCGGCAGCGGCCACCCGTGGAAGGCGCGTCGGCTCTTGCGCCTGGGCGCACCGGGGCGCGGTCGCGGCTTGCGGTCAGCCGAAGATTTCGGCGGTGATGCCGGCGTACCAGGCCGCGCCGTCCCGCGCCGCGGCAGCCCGGGTCGCGTCGCTCTCGCCGAGGGGGCTGATCTCCAACTCGATGCGCTGCAGCGCACCCGCCACGACGGCAAAGGCGGCGCTTTCGTGCACCGCATGATCCGGGGCCACGTGGCTCCAGCACGTGCCGCCGAGGACGCCTGGCCCGGCCGATTCGCCGGAGAGTGCCTCCAGGATTGCCCGCGCGCAGGATTCCGCATGCTGGTGCGCGGCATAGGCGGCCTTGGGCATCGGCGAGGCGAGCGCGGCGTCGCCGATGACGTGGATGCCGCGTTGCTGCGTCGACTCGAATGTCAGGGGATCGACCGGGCACCAGCCGCGCCGGTCCGCCAGCCCCGACTGCACGGCGATGCGTCCCGCCGTCTGCGGCGGAATGACGTTGGCGACGGCGACTTTGAACGACTCGTCCTCGGCCATGACCGTCATGGTCGCCGGGTCCACGCCCTTGATGCCGCCCGCGAAGTCGGCGGGCAGGACCTCGATCATGCCGGGGTAGAATCGCGTCCAGGCTTCGTGGAACAGGTCGTGGAGCGGAAAATCGTTCTTCGAGTCCAGGATGATGATCCTGGATTTCGGCTTCTCGCGCCTGAAATAATGGGCGACGAGCGACGCCCGCTCGTACGGCGCGGTCGGGCAGCGATACGGCATGTCCGGCGGTGCGATTAGAAAGGTGCCGCCGTCGTCCATCGCCTCGAGCTGGATTCGCAGCAGTTCCGTCTGTTTGCCCGCCTGCCAGGCATGCGGCATGGCATTCGCCTCCGCCGGACCGTAGCCGTCGATCGCGTCCCAGTCGAAGTCGATCCCGGGTGCGACGATCAGCCGGTCCCAGGACAGCACGTCGCCGCCGGCGAGGCGAACCGTCCGCGCGGACGGATCGATCGCCACCGCAACCTGGTGCATGAGCGTGATGCCGTAGCGTTCGGACAGGACGTCATAGGTGTGGGTCAGCGACTCCAGCGAACGCATTCCACCGATATGGAGATTGGAGAAGAAACAAGTAACGTAGCGGGTCTTGGGCTCGACGAGGGTGATATTCAGGCCCTTGCCCGCCGCGGCCAGGAATCGGGCCGCCGTGGCGCCGCCGGCGCCGCCGCCGATCACGACGACCCGGCCGCCGGCCGCCAGCGCATCGCGCCGCATCACGAAGGGCGCAGCCATCAGCGCCGCGCCCGCCGTCCTGATGAAGTGTCGCCGGCGCATCCCTGCCATGCCTGCCATCCGATCGAGCCGGAGGTTGAGTCCTCCCGACCGCCACTGTACAGGCGAAATGCCGGATGCGTAAGCCCGCCATGGCGCAAGGCGAAGGCTCAGGCGGCGCGCGTTGCCCCCGGTGCGGCGTCGAGGTCGCCGGAAGCCGTCGCCCCGATGATTTCCCAGCTCCGTGCCCGCGCCGCGCGGGCAAGCCGCCGATCGGGGCGGACGGCGATCGGCCGCGCCACCCGTGCCAGCAGCGCAAGGTCATGAATCGAGTCGGCATAAGCGGCGGCCCGCGCAAGCTCGGCGCCGTGCCGCGCGCACAGATCGTCGGCCGCGGCGATCTTGTCGATCCCCAGCGGATGACGGACCGGCGGGGCCGCCGCGAACCGGCCATCCCGTAGCGCATAGCGCGCGCCCTGCCAGCCGTCGGCGCCGATCCGCTCCGCCAGCGGCCTGGCGAGGAAATCCGGGGTTCCGGTCAGCAGCAGGATCACATCGCCGGCACGGCGGTGCTCCTCGATGCGCTGCAGGACGGCCCGGTCGATCAGGCGGGCAAGATCGCGCTCCGCGAACGCGCGTGCAAGGGCGGCCACATCGTCGAGCGCGAGGCCGGCCAGATAGGCCTTGTTCTTGCGCAGCACGTGACGCCGGTAACGCCATCCGTTCGCCAGCATGAACCAGCCGGCCGCGGCAATCTGCGGCACGCCGATCACGCGGCGCCGCAGGAGATCCCGGACGAACAGGGATTCACTGCTGTGCGGTCCGGTCAGCAGTGTTCCATCGACGTCGAAAATCGCTGCGTTCACTCCACTGCCTCACGATAGGTCGAGCCGCGGGCCGGCTCCGCCACGGGACCCGGCCGCCTGGCGAGGAACTCTATCACGACCGGCACGCCGCGGACGAGGCACATGACCACCGAGCACCACACGAGACCGCTGAGAATCGCCATGGCGGCGCCACCGAACTCGACCCAGAAGGACAGGTAGAGCGCGGGCAGCGGCTGCACCAGCAGGGCCAGGCCGAAGGTGGCCGTCTTGACCGTGTTGTAGAGGCCGCGCATGAAGCGTCCGCCGACAAGAAAGCGGCCCAGGGGCGAGCGCATCATGTCGAACGGCGCGACGCCCTCGGACGCCGCCGCCGAATTGCGGATCGCATCGACGACGTTGCCCCGGACGATGAACACGAGGGCGGCCCACACGGGCAGCAGGCCGATTTGGGCCAGCACGACCCACAGGACCGTTTCGACGACCCGGTCTGCGGCGATATCGAACGTCGCCCCGAATAGCGATGTCTCGCCGAACGCGCGCGCCGCATATCCGTCCAGCGCGTCCATCACCATGATGAGCGCGAGCAGCGGCAGGTTCCACAGCTGCCAGGCCGGCGGCGCCCAGTAGACCATGCCGACCAGGACGAACAGGAGGGTGAGACGGCCAAGCGTCACCAGATTTGCCATGCGTGGGCTCCGTTGGACATGTACGACGCTTCGCCCGGCGCGACCAGGCGATGGCCTCGTCGATTTGGCGGAACTCTACGGCCTTGTCTCTTAAACTTCGTTAAGGATTGTCGGGTTGCCAAGGGGTCCGGGCGCCGTGCCGCCGCTACTCGGCGCTGCCGGGCGCGCGGCGCAGGCCCGCGAACGGGTCCTCGCGCTGGAAGAACTCCGCGAGCACGGGAATGCCGCGCAGGAAATTGATCGCCACGGCGAGCCACACGAGGCCCGCCAGCACGGCTTCGAACAGCGCGCCCCGCGCGACCCAGAAGGCGGGGTCGATCGCCGGCAGCGGCTGCATCAGCACGGCCCAGCCGAAGGCGGCCACCTTGCTGCCGCACGACATGCCGCGCATGAACTTGCCGACGACGAGCGCCCGTCCCCAGCGCGAGCGCATCATCTCATACGGCGCCTGGCCCTCGCTTGCCCCGGTCTGGCGGATCGAATCGGTCAGGTGGCCGCGGACGATGAAATACACCGGCACCCACACCGGCACCAGACCGAGATGGGCCAGCACGACCCACATCACGCTCTCCACGATGCGGTCGACGGCGATGTCGAACACCGCGCCGAACAGCGTGGATTCGTTGCGCCGCCGCGCCACGACGCCGTCGAGCCAGTCGAGCAGCACGACGGCCAGCAGCAGCGGCAGGTCGATAAGCTGCCAGGCCGGGGGCGCGAAATACATCATCACAACGAGGACGAACAGGAGCAGCAGGCGGGCCAGGGTGATCGCGTTCGCCATATCGACTCTCTCCAAACGTTCGGGAACCGCGCAGACCAGGACGGACTGCGCCGCAAGATGAACACGGCGGCCAGCACGACTCGGCAGACCGGCTCTTAACCATGATTATAACGTAAACAAACGGCTTGAGGAGGGGGCATCCTGAACCGCCGCCCGTCGCGGACTCCGCGGCCGAGGAGTCGCCGGGCGGCAAGACCGCTCCGACCTGGGGACACGGCCGGCGGGCGTGCCGAACGGCTGCGCGGGTGTCGCCGGATTCATCGAAACGAAACCTTCTGTCGGCTATCTGAATCGCTTGCGAGATGTACGGCAGGGCCCGGAAAGGGTCGCCCCGCGGAACCATCACGCATCCTGTGACGGAGACTCCACGATGAAAAGGCTTGTCGTCGCGCTCTTTCTGGTGATCGTCCTGACCGACCCGGCCCGGCCCGGCATCGATGAGGCGCAGGACGCATACGACCGGGGCGACTTCGCAGCGGCATACGCTGAAGTTCGACCCCTCGCCGAGAACGGCAACCCCGAGGCCCAGGTCTTGCTCGGCGCCCTGTACGAGTATGGCCACGGTGTACGCGGCGCCCCTTCAGAGGCTGTACGTTGGTACCGGTTGGCCGCGGAGCAGGGCCATGCCCGGGGCCAGGCCTATCTAGGCGCCATGTTTCTGACGGGGACGGGCGTGGCACAGGACGAGGCCACCGCGCTGTCCTGGTTCCGTCTGTCGGCCGAGCAGGGAGACGCGCGCGGACAGACCAGTCTCGGCTACATGTACGAGACCGGGAGGGGCGTGGCCGCGGACGTCACCGAGGCGGCACGATGGTACGGAATGGCCGCCGAGCAGGGGTATGCCGTCGCGCAGTACAATCTGGCCTTGATGTTCGAAAATGGCCGGGGCGTCGAGCAGGACGACGAGGAAGCGGCACGCTGGTACTTGATGGCGGCGCGACAGGGCGATGCCGACGCCCAGACGAACCTCGGCTGGATGTACGAGAACGGCCGAGGCGTCGAACAGAATGACACAGAGGCTGTACGCTGGTATCGCCTTGCTGCGGACCAGGGGTACGCGCGTGCGCAGACCAATCTTGGCTGGGTGTATGAGAACGGCCGGGGCGTCGCGCAGAATGATACAGAAGCCGTGCGCTGGTACCAAATCGCGGCGGAGCAGGACTATGACCGCGCCCA
>JABAOH010102220.1_pt4 | contig 55658 bp, 59 predicted proteins | sample 7062181 | NCBI WGS metagenome assembly JABAOH01 (sample SAMN14538630, study PRJNA623070) | marine sediment metagenome | biome: marine biome [ENVO:00000428]; feature: marine pelagic biome [ENVO:01000023]; material: deep marine sediment [ENVO:00002113]; isolation source: pool of 5 deep marine... | reverse complement strand
GTGTGTCCTCCCACAGGGCCTGCACCAATCACTAGGACGTCGAAGGCTTCCGACAAGGTCCTCCACTACCGCTCCATCAATATCATGAGAAAGTTCTCCAGGTGCTTCGCGAGGGACGCGTTGTCAGTGTAGCCGCAGGCGCTCAAATCAGAGGCAGCGATGAGGGCTTTCTCACCATCAGAAATTATGTCGGTGGCTATCAGCCCCTGCTTTCGGACCACCTCCACCCCCTCAAGAACCCTCTGAGTGGGGGCTGTTATGATGGTGATGTGGACGCCGCGCTTCAGGGCGGCTTCAACGCGCTTCCGAAGGGATTCCCGTATCTCTGAGAGAGTGGGCGTAGAGATGATGAATGTTCTAGTGGCCATGTCCAATAATTCAGCGATCTTGCGCAATACCCTCTGCTTCCCCGTTATGGTGAACACGAGCTGGGGCTCTCCCTTGTCCATCAGCACCTCGTGTATGAGCTGGAGGTTGTCGAAAGCGTTCGCCACCTTCTTCACGACCTTCTCTCCCACCTTCTGCGGTGGCTCGGGCTTGAATATCATGGGCCGGCCGCGGGTGGATATGGCGTAGCCCTTCTCGCAGAGGGAAGAGAGAACCTTGTAGGCCGATGTTCTGGGTATTCTGGCAGTCTCCGCAATGGTGTCTGCGTTTCCATAGCCGTGGGCCACGAGGGCGATGTAAGCCCGCGCTTCATACGTCGATAGCCCCAGGGACTGGAGCATGGATGTAGCCTCCTGGTAGTCCCTCTCTAGGTCAAAGTCCGTCCCGAGACCTTGCAGAATGCCCTCCATTGCGATGGCTATCAGCCCGCCTGAGTAAAAGGTTTCCGCGTTTCTCAGCCCCAGCGGTCGACGAGGGCATGCTCGACTCCCAGGTGATCGAGAACCCGCCCCACGATGAAGTTAACCAAATCATCGACTTCCTTCGGCCTGTGGTAGAAGCCTGGCATGGCCGGGAGAATGAGAGCACCCATCTCGGCCGCCGACGTCATGTGGTTCAGGTGTGTTGTATGCAACGGTGTCTCCCGCGGCACCAAGATAAGCTTCCTGCCCTCCTTCAGGGCGACTGAAGCACCCCGTGTTATGAGATTGTCCGCCAGACCTAGGGCTATCTTGGCCAGGGTGTTCATTGAGCAAGGGATCACGACCATCGCGTCAAAAGGGGAACTGCCGGAGGCCACGGGCGACTGGAAGTCGTCGTTGGAATACGTTTCACCTGCCAGTGAGGAAAAGTCCTCGGGGCTCATCTCCGTCTCAGCTGCGATGACTTTCCTCCCGTCCTCGGACAGGATGAGGACTGCCTGGTCCCTCAGCTCTTGCAGCAGACGGTATGCGTATTGTACTCCGGAGGCTCCGGTAACGCCAACCACTACCCTCATTTGAATATGAGGATGATGAGCCTGCTATTATAAGGTTCAGAGATCGTTTGGGGGGGAGCTCGCCGATCAGACTCCTGCTAGTGTTCAGGCAGATATATTGTGATTCCTCTCCGAAACGTTTTTTATGTCCTTAGGATTTTATTGAGGCCAGAAGACTGATGACAACGGTATATGACGCGCCCCCGGGGAACCTCATCGAGTCCGTTGCGAAAGACCTGAAGAAGTCAAAGAAAGTGAAACCACCAGCATGGGCTGCCTTCGCCAAGACGGGGGTGCACAGGGAGAAGCCTCCGGTGGAAAGAGACTGGTGGTACGGGCGTCTCGCGGCAGTTCTACGCAAGGTATACGTGATGGGGCCTGTGGGGACTGAACGGCTGGCGGCGGAGTTCGGAGGGAAGAGGGACAGAGGTTCTGCCCCCTATCATCCCAGGAAGGGAAGCCGATCAATCGTCCGCGAGTGTCTGAAGCAGCTCGAACAGCTGGAGTTCGTTCAGAAAGCAAACGGTGGCGGAAGGATTATCACATCCAAGGGGCACTCCTATATGGACAACAAGGCCCGTGAGGTCCTCAAACAACTCTCCAAGGAGAGGCCGGACTTGTCAAAGTACCTGTGAGGTGTGGGGCTTGGATGAGGAAGAGTTAGAGGCCATCAGAAAAAGGAAAATTGAGGAGCTCCAGAAGCTGTCGGAGCAGAAGGCTGCTCAGGAGGCGATAGATGCCCAGGCCAGGGCTCAGCGACAGGCCATACTGAGACAGATTCTTGCCCCGGAAGCCCGAGAGCGCCTGGGCCGCATCACGCTAGCCTACCCGCAGTTGGCCCAGGACATAGAGAATCGCCTAATCTCGCTAGCTCAATCAGGCAGAATCAACTCGGTTATCGACGATGCGACCCTCCGTCAGATCCTGAGAGCCATTGTACCCCGGAAGAGGGAAATCAACATAGAGAGGCGATAGTGTGGGCAGGCACAAGCCCCACGCCATGAAACTTCGGTTGCAGAGAGCCACGAAGGGCAATAGGAGGGTCCCAGCCTGGGTCATCATGAGGACATCCAGAAGGTTCCTGAGACACCCTAAGAGGCGGCAGTGGAGGCGCGGGAAACTGGATAAGGGGTGAACTATGGCTGAGGAGGAAGAGCGGGTCCTGACGGTGCCTCTGGGTAGGTGCTGGGATATGCCCAGGACGAAGCGTGTGCCCGGTGCTGTCCAGATCATCAAGACGTACGTCAAGAGGCACATGCATGCTACTGAGGAGAACGTCTGGATTGATCCGCGGGTGAACGAATACCTCTGGTCCCGAGGCATCCAGAAGCCGCCACGCCGCATCAAACTGAAGGTGATAAAGTTTGAGGATGAACTAGTGGAGGTGTCGCTGCCAGAGTCGTAGCCTTCCCCCTGACCCTCGACTTCTCACGGGCAAGCTATTTAGCCACATCTCCCTCCTTTCAAAGTGTGCACGAGCGACCCTCGAATCCCGTTGCAAATTGGCCACCAGGGGGAATGCCAGGGCTTGCTGGATAAGCTCGACTTTGCCGGAAACCCCTACGTGGGCGTGTTCTGCGCAGCTAATGACTTCCTCATCATCGCATCCCCGCATATTCCGAGGAAGGTCCTGGCAGAGGCGGAGACCGCCCTGGGCGCGAGGGCCGTGCAGACGACCCTCGGTGGCGCTACCGTCATTGGCAGCATCGTAGTCATGAACTCCACGGCCGCCCTCGTCTCCGGTCTTGCGCACTCAGACGAGGTGGCCAAGCTAGAGGGAATCGACGTCTACCGACTCGAGCACAGGCTGAACGCTGTGGGCAACAACATCTTGGTGAACGACAAGGGGGGCCTTTGTCATCCAGGCTACGGTGGCCAGGTAATCCGGGAGATGGAAGAGATCCTTGGTGTGGAGATGGCGACCTCGACCATGGGCGGCATGAAGACCGTCGGCTCCGCTGCTGTCGTAAACAACCGAGGCGCTATCTGTCATCCTCACTCGACAGATGAGGAGCTTAGGCTGGTGGAGGAGATCCTCAAGGTAAAACCCCTCATAGCGACAGCTAATTATGGCACTCCACAGTTGGGTGCGTGCGTCGTGGCGAACGACCATGGAGCCATTATGGGAACCCCGACTACTCCCATTGAACTGGGGCGAATAGAGGAGGGGCTACGGCTCTACTAGAGGGAGAAAACCCAGACGAGGGGTTCACCGGTTAGGTCCTCGGGCTGGAAGCTGACAACATTCCCGACCTTTAGGACCTTCCTATCGATCAGGCTAAGGAACTCGTCCACCGGCTTGATAGAGAGGGAGATGCCTCCGACGCGATAGTGCATGGGTACCGAGACGGTGGGCTGCAGCTGGGCAATCCATTCCACGGCCTGCTCGGGACCGATGGTGAACACGCCCCCCACGGGGATGAAGAGCACGGCTACCTCCTTCTCCCTCTCCACCAGCTTGGGAGGGGGTAAGTCCCCCACATCTCCGAGAAACAGAAAAGTGATGCCATCCATCTCTACGTGGAAGCCACGGACCATTCCTCGTCTCTTCCCGCTCGCGTTGTCGTGCGGAAGTACGTAGGTCCTGACCGTGACACCGTCGAGGTCGCCCTCGTAAACGTGGTCGATGACCCTAGGCTCACCGCGGATGGATCGGACGGCGTTGTGATCGAAGTGCTCGTGAGTGATGAACAGCAATTCGGCTGAGACGTTAGGAGGGGGTATGCCGATGGACCTCCCGTCGTGGGGATCGAAGGCTAGGGACCTACTCCCCCGAAGTTCGAAGCATGAGTGACCGTGCCAGATTAGCTCCAAAAGCCTCCCCAGACCGCATAGGCACTCCCTGTTAAATCCGTTTCGGAGGTCTGAGATAGGAAACTAAAAATATCTCAGGACGGATGAAAGTTTGTCAATGAAGACACTGGTTCTCTGCGTCGACAGGGACAACGACATCGGCGTAAAGGCGGATGTCCACGGTCCCGTCGTAGGTCGGCAGTCGAACCTGGATGCCGCCATGGGGTTGGCCCTCGCCGATCCTGAGGATGCCGATGTGAACACCATCCTGACGGCCGTCTCCATGTACGATGAACTCGTGAAAAGCGGCATAGACGCGGAGGTTGCGACCATTACTGGAGATCCCCATGTGGGATACCAATCCGATACCATCCTCAGCCGCCAGCTGGACGAGGTTCTGGAGGCTGTACGGCCCGACAACGCCTACCTTGTAAGTGACGGTGCGGAGGACGAGTATACGTTCCCCATGATTGCCTCCAGGGTCAAAATCAACCATGTCAAGAGGGTCTACGTGAAGCAGAGTCCCAGCGTGGAGAGCGCCTTCTACATCGCTGCAAAGGCCATGAGGGATGAGCGGCTTCGGAGGAGAATTGTCCTGCCCATCGCCATCTCGCTAGTGGCCCTCGCGGTAGTCCTGTACTCCGCACCGCATCTGGCCCTGCCCGCCGTCCTACTAGTACTTGGTCTGTACCTGCTGGTGAGGGCCTACGAGGACGTTCTGAGTCCAAGGAGTGTGTGGGAGAGGTTGTCCAATTTCTACGCTAACATCAAGGAGTCTTTGACCTCAGGAAGGGTGGGGGTTTGGTTCACCCTCGTGGCTATAGTCATCTTCTTGGTAGCGGCGTTCATCGGTTGGCAGGCGGCAACCCCCCGAACGGGCGAGATACTGGTGGATGCGGTGGTCTTCTTTGAGAGCAGCTTCTGGATATTCATACTGGCCTTTCTAATCCAAGAGGGCGGAAGGGTTGCAGAGGCCTACTTCACGAAGGGTAAGATCGTCAGGTCGTTTTTCTACGTGGCCCTTGCCCTTTTCGTCCTGATTCTGGTCATTGGCGCCGGTATCCAGTTCATATCTACCGTCATACAGCTGAGGAACCCTCAGACCGCCCTGACGCTCATCTACATTGAGTCGGCCCTGGCTATTTCCATCGTACTGGTGGCAGCATTTCTCCACCGTTCCAGCGAAAGGGAGGTCACGGAGCGAGACGCCTGGAGGCCCTGAGGCCTCTCCATGGACTTTCATGAGTGGGAGCCTTACTATCTAAGGATTCTGAGGGAGTTCGGCTACGATAGGAGGAAGGATGAGGAGGCAGCCCAGATGCTATCGAGCCTACTCCCTGAGAGGAGGACACAGCCTTCCGCCCTTGGGAGGGCACTGAGAGGTCGAGTAGTTACTGTCCTGGGCAACGCCCCAAGGCTATCGGAGGAGATGGGGTTCGCAAAGGGAACGGTTATCGCGGCCGACGAAGCGGTGAGCGTCGCCTTGGACAGCGGTCTATCGCCCGAGTTCGTGGTAACTGACCTAGATGGTCGGATCGAGGATATACAGTCGGCTAACGTCCAGGGCTCCACCGTGGTTGTCCACGCTCACGGCGATAACATGGAGGCTTTGGGACGCTGGGCAGGCGGCTTCTCGAGGAATTCACTAGGCACGACTCAGTCCCGGCCCTTCGCCGGAATCCACAACTTCGGCGGCTTCACCGATGGCGACCGAGGTGTCTTCCTGGCGGAACACTTCGGCGCCTCAGAGATAAGGCTGTTGGGCTTTGACTTCGAAAGGCCGAATCCGAAGGACAGGGCCCTTGAGGTGAAGCGCAGGAAGTTGGCTTGGGCCAAGGAGCTCATTGGCATCCTACAGCAAAGAGTTCCTATTCTGTTTCCAGCATCCTCCAACTTAGGATAGGCTCTCGGGCGGCGCGAACCTCGTCCACCCGTCCTACGGCGGCTGTGTGAGGAGCAGCCTTAAGCGTTTCGTAGTCCTCGTGCAGAATCTTCTCTAGGGCCTCCGCGAAGGCGTCCAATCCCTCCTTCGTCTCGGACTCCGTAGGTTCGATCATGAGTGCGCCCTCCACCAGGTCAGGGAAGTACGTCGTCGGGGGGTGGAAACCGTAGTCAATGAGCCTCTTAGCGAGATCCATGGCAGTCAGCCCCGTGTCCCGGAACCTGGCGGCGCTGGCCACAAATTCGTGCTTCCTAAGCCCCGGGTAGGGGACCGGCAGAAACCGCTGCAGCTTCGCCCTCAGATAGTTGGAGTTGAGAACCGCCCGCTCCGTTGCTCTCTTCAGTCCGTCGGAGCCCATTCTCGTTATGTAGGCGTACGCCCTGAGCAAAACCCCGAAGTTGCCGTAGAAGGCCCTGACCTTCCCAATGGATTTGGGCCTATCATAGTCTAGGTAGTATCGCTCCCCGTCGTATTCAACCAAGGGTACGGGGAGGTACTCCGATAGGGCACCCCTCGCCCCCACGGGACCCGCACCTGGCCCTCCTCCCCCATGGGGGGTCGAGAAGGACTTGTGAAGGTTGAAGTGCACGATGTCGAACCCCATCTTCCCCGGGTCCGTCTTACCGAAGATGGCGTTCATGTTGGCCCCATCGTAGTAAAGGAGGGCCCCAAGCTCGTGAACCATCTCTGCAATGTCCAGCGCGTCGGGCTCAAAGATGCCCAGTGTGTTCGGGTTCGTGAGCATAAACACGGCGGTCCTAGGGCTGAGAGCCCTTTTCAAGGACTGTAGGTCCACAACCCCCTCCCTGGACGCTATCTCCACGACATCGTACCCCGCCATGGCGGCGCTGGCGAAGTTGGTGCCATGAGCGGTGTCCGGGAGAATCACCTCTGTTCTCTCCTCCCCCTTATCTGCGAAGTACGCCCTCGCCATCAACAGGCCTGTGAACTCTCCCTGGGCGCCGGCAGCCGGTTGCAGGCTCACGAACTCCATGCCCGCTATCGCAATCAACATCTCCTGCAGTTCGTACATCACCCGCAGGGCGCCCTGGATGGTGCGTTCATCCTGGTGGGGATGGAGCCTCCTTGCCTTTTCTGACGTGGCGAGGGCCTCAGAGTACTTCGGGTTGTACTTCATGGTGCAGGAGCCCAGGGGGTAAAACCCCGTGTCCGTCCCGTAGCTCATTTGGGACAGTCGAGTGAAGTGGCGGACTACCTGGAACTCTTCGAGGTTCGGTACGTTGAGCTCCTCCCTCCGCATCCGCTCCGGCACGAGGCCCCCCTTGACCCGGTACCCGGTAGGCTCCGAAGGAAGATCCCGGAGAAGCGGTTCCTCGTAGCTAGCCTGTCTTGAGCCCATCCAACTCCCCTAACGCGGAGACAAGGCGGTCAAAATCTTCAGAAGTGTGTCTATCTGTGACGGAGAAGAGGGCAACAGAACCGAGTTCGGGGAAGGCGGAGGACAGGTCGAGTCCCCCATGGATGCCCCTCTCCAGGAGGTGTTCGTGAACAACCTCGTAAGGCACGGTAGGACGTAGCGGGAACTCGTTGAAGTAGTTCCCAGGAAAGACGGGCGCCTGGAACGATTTCAGCCCGTCTATGAGCGTCATCAACTCTCTTGCGCTCTGTATTAGGTGGGCCCCCAGCTCTTTCAGTCCCCCCTCCCCCTTTTGGGCGATGTACGCCGCCGCCCCGACGGCCAGCAATGCCTCGTTGGTGCAGATGTTGCTCATGGCTCTCTCCTTCCTTATGTGCTGCTCCCTGGTTTGAAGGGTCATGCAGAACGCTCTGCTTCCTTGGGCGTCTCTAGTGAGGCCGATGACCCTCCCAGGCATCTTTCTCACCAATCCCTTCCTGCAGGCGAAGACGCCAAGGGAGGGTCCACCCAGGTTCATCCAACCGCCGAGGCACTGCCCTTCCCCAACGACGATGTCCGCACCGTAGTCACCCGGAGGCCTGAGAACGCCAAGCGAAAGGGGATTCGACCCGACCACGAGAAGGGGATCGGGAAACTTTCGCTTCACCTCCAAGACTAGTTGATCAAGCTGACCAAGGAAGTTAGGATTCTCGACGTAGATCCCCCCCGTCTCGGTTCCCACGAGGTCGGCCATGGCATCCAAGTTCAGACCGCCCGTGGTTCTGTCGTAGTCAGCTTCCTTCACGACAAGGCGTGCGCCTCTCGCGTAGTTGAGGAGGACCTCCCTCCTTTCGGGATGAAGAATCCGCGGTATCACGAACTCTCTCTTGCGGGTGGTACGATAACACATCAAGGCGGCCTCGCCCAGGGCGGTTGAGGCGTCGTACATGGAACTGTTGGCGGCATCCATTCCTGTTAGCTCGCACATCAGGCTCTGGTACTCGAAGAGGGCCTGCATCAAACCCTGGCTTACTTCTGCTTGGTAGGGGGTATAGGAGGTGTAGAACTCCGAACGAGACAGAATTGCCTCAACGGCTGCGGGCACGTACATGTCGTAATATCCAGCTCCCAGGAAAGAGAGGAGTTCGGCCCCGCTGTCGCTCTCTGCCAGCATGCGCTCAATCCCAGAGACCGTCGATCTTTCATCCCGGCCGGGAGGGAGGGATAGGCCGTCGGATCTCAACTCTGGGGGGATGTCTTCGAAGAGTTGCTCCACCGTGTCCAAGCCAAGGAACTTCAGCATACTAGCCTCGCTGGGAGGCATGAAACTCACCTTCCAATGAGAGACCCTCGTAAAAACCTTCGGCCCTGGGCGCCTGGCTAGCCCCCCGATATCACGGTGACTATGGAGATTTCGTCCCCTTCCTCGAGGGTGGAATCCGCCGGTATGGGCCGACCTTCACGCAGGACTAGGTGGGCATCGGGATTGAGGCTGAGAACGTCCATCAGCCGAAGGGGGTTGGCACCCTCCTCCAAGTTCAATGTTTGGTTCTGCCCTGCCGGGAGTACTCGGACTCGAAGCTGCATACCGATTGACTTAAGGGTTCCCTCCATATTAATCCTGAGACTTGCCGAGGTAGCCTAGCCAGGTCAAGGCGGTAGCCTCGAGAGCTACTGGTGCTCTGCACCTCGGGAGTTCGAAAAGCCTATCGGAAATCTCCCCCTCGGCGCTCTTGCTACCAGCCAGGGGCCTGATGCTCTAGAGAGGCCAGAGAAGGCTCACGGTCATGATGATCACGGCACTGCCGATGGCCAGGCCGACGACAAACCAAGGCGGTATCTTGATGGCCTTCTCCGTCTCGGAATCAAAATACCGTATCAAGCCCGCGGCGGAGTGAAAGCCTTCGCCCTTCCGCTCCTTTGGCATACACAGCAGAATAGACTGCTTGGGTATTTAAACCATCGTCGAGAGAATCGGAGGCTTGTGGCCATCCGCCCAGTTAGTCCCGCTTCTTTTCTTAATGTAAGAAGCTATATATATACTCCAATTCAATCCGGCCAGCCTAGCCAGAGGGAGGAGTTCCATGGCAGAGGAGAACACCGTCTACATCGGCAAGAAACCCACAATGAACTACGTTTTGGCAGTGGTCACCCAGTTCAACAGCGGGTCCGACGAGGTCGTGATCAAGGCACGAGGGAAGTCCATCGGACGCGCTGTTGACGTTGCTGAGATTACCAGGCATCGTTTCATTCCGGACGCGAAGGTAAAGGACATTCAGATTTCCACTGAACAGGTCACCAGTGAGGAAGGGCGTACTGCGAACGTTTCCAGCATTGAGATCTTTCTGACCCGATAGCCCTCCCTGGAAGGGCGCCGCCGTTCCCTCCCGTGCGAGAAGAACCTTTATGAGTACACCGACCGTGGACGGAGCGGTGGATCCCCAGCTGTGGGAGCCCGGTTCGGAGGAGGGTCTGAGAGCCACCCTACGCTCCAAACCCCTGTGTGTGAGCTGCACAGGCCGTCTCTTCGCGAGGGTCGGAAAAGGTCTTACGAACAGAGAGAGGGGCGAAAGAGCTCTGGCGTTGATGCGGGTAGAGGCGGCGGATTCTTGCTGGCTGTGTAGGGGGTTGGTGGAGGAGATTCCGAAGTTTGCGGGCCTCATCATCGACGAGCTGTCGAAATGGGAGTCTGACACCTTCTTGGTGGGGTGCAAACTGGATCCTGACCTGATGGAAAGGGAGGAGGTACTGTGGGCCGAAGCCGGAGTCCAGACCTACGAGCCCATCAAGGCCGAGATCAACCGAGAGGCGGGGAAGATTGTGGAAGCGAGGCTAGGGAGAACCGTTGAGTTCAAACGGCCCCAGGTGACGGCCATCATCAACACCATGTTGGACCACGTAGAGATTCAGGCCTCCCCGCTGTACATCTACGGGCGGTACAGGAAGCTCGTCCGGGGCATCCCTCAGACTAGATGGCCGTGTCGGCGATGCAGGGGCACGGGCTGCGAGAAGTGCGACTTCACGGGCAAGATGTACGAGACGAGCGTGGAGGAGGTGATCGCCGACCGTGTGATGGGGGATACCCGCGGGGAGGAGCACTCCTTCCACGGCATGGGCAGGGAGGATATCGACGCCCTCATGCTCGGACGAGGCCGCCCCTTCATCTTCGAGGTTCACAGACCGAGACGCAGGAATTTGGACCTGGCCTCCATCGCGAAGAGGGTTGGTATGAGCGGGGTGGTGGAGGTGGAAGAGTTACGACCTTCCAATCGGGCCGAGGTTATCTCCCTGAAGGACATGACGTGTGAGAAGTCCTACAGGATTATGATCCGCCTTGAAGGGGAGAGGCCGCTACAAAAGCTTAATGAGGCAGTTGAAGCATTAAAGACGAGCAAGATCGTCCAAAGGACACCAACCAGGGTTGCCCACAGGCGAGCTGATAAGGAACGCGTTCGGAAGGTGGTGAAGGCAGAGGTACACGCTCTCAACGAGCGGACAGCGGAGATACAGATCCGAACCGAAGCCGGAACGTACGTGAAGGAGCTCGTTCACGGCGACAATGGCAGGACCAGACCAAGCCTGGCGGAGCTGCTGGAAACCGAGGCAGATGTGCTGGAGCTGGATGTCCTAGAGATACACGACGAGGATAGACATGGTGAGAGCCTCCAAGGGCACGCGTCAGAGGACAAGGCGAAAGTTCAGGAAGAGGCCGAGGGATAGGGGGATCCCTCCCGTGACCCGTTTCTTCACGAGCTTCGAGGCCGGGGAGAAGGCCGCTATCGTAATTGAACCCAGCATCCACAAGGGTCAGCCAGATAAGAGGTATCACGGCCTCACGGGCACGGTGGTGGAGACCAGGGGAAGGGCCTATGTTCTGGCCATCAAGCAGGGTGGCCTCACTAAGAAGGTTATTGCGGCGCCCGAGCATCTGAGGAAGCTAGAGTAGGTGCTGCTATGGAGGACTTCCTGACCCTTTCTGAAGTGAAAGAATTGCTGCGGAAAGAAAAGGAGGAGCGAGGAGAGCTCTCGCCAGAGCAGGGTTACGCCCTTCAGCACGCTGAGGCCTTTGCCAACCTCACTCCCAAGAAGGCCGCGAAGCTGGTGAAGGACCTGCTGGACATGGAGTTTATGTCCCCCCAGAACGCTGTGAAAATAACTGACCTCCTCCCCACTCGGTCCGAGGAGGTGCGCTCGGTCTTTGCTAGGGAACGGTTCACCCTCAGCAAAGAGGACATCGAACGGGTCCTGACCGTCGTACGCAAGTACCTTTGATGGGGGTTCCCTTGGAGGATTTTGCTCGCATCATCGACTATTTGCCCCTAGGGCATCCTGACAGGGCCCGACACAGGCGGGAGCCCGTCGCTTTCGGTCTGGGCGAGGACGAGTTCAAGCTTTTCGAGCTGATTCCCAAGCCCGATGTGGCGTTGAACGTGGGGGATCGTGTCTACATTGGCAAGGACCTTGAGTCGAGGGACAAGATACAGCACGTAAAGCGACGTATCGGACGCGAGGAACTCACGGTAGCGGCCCAATCGGAGCTACCCTACGCCATACATGAAATCGTGGTCGATAACGAGGAGCGCTTCGTTCGGTTTTACAACGAGGCTCAGGCCATAACGACCCGATTTCACATGCTCGAGTTACTGCCAGGCCTAGGCAAGAAGACGATGTGGGCCATCTTGGAGGAGAGGAAGCAAGGCCCCTTCAAGAACCTCGCGGAGCTCACAAAGAGGGTGCCTACCCTACATCATCCCGAGAAGCTTATTGTCAAGCGAATTGAGGTAGAGCTAGCAGACGCCTCGCAGAAATATCACATCTTTGTGGCCCGGTAGGTCTAGCGAGCCCGTTTGATAGCTCGACGGTAGAGTGGCAGAAGTCGACGTGTAAACGCGTGCCACATTCACACACCTCCCCCCCTGTCCCTTTTAATACTGTGGTCCGTCTGGCAGCCCCGTGACCGTCATTCGGACGGGGCTGTCAAGAACGGTCATAAAGGCGGTCGGGGACGGCCTCTGCGTCGCCTGTAAGGCATCGAAGATGCTCTGCGGTAAACCACGGTGTCCTCTCTTGGTCAGGTATCACTCTCTCCTGAAGACCATGCCCTTGGTCGACCTTCACATGGCGGGCTCCTCGCCTCCGAGCCTCTTCGTGGGCCGCTTTGGATACCCGAAGCTGAACGTTGGGCCCCTGGTGCCACCGTTCCACGGGGACACGGCCCTTCTGGATCATCCAGAGGTCTGGCTGGACTACAACATCGATGATTTCGTAGGATTCCGATCGCAGCTGGTTCGCGGCCTTCATCGCGTCAACACATCGGATGCGAGAGAAGGGAGCCGACTGGTTGTCCAGCTACAGGAACTGGCCATCGCTGGGTCTCCCGCCGACATGGAGTTGGAGTTCTCCAAGAGACCCCAAGGTAGCGTCGTCTTCCGGGACGACGTGCAGCCCTACGGCCCCTCGGCGCCCTTCCGTAGGATGGAGATGGATGCCCCGAGGGTTGACCAAGACCTGGAGCGGGTTTGGTACGATGGAGACCTCAAAGCGGCGGACTCGATTGCCTTGCTCTACACGCAGGGGTTAGAGGTGTCCAGGATATCGCGAGCCCTGAGCGCGGGCGTTCTGGGACTGAAGGATAACAGGCGGTTCGTACCCACCCGGTGGAGCATAACGGCCGTGGACGACACCATCGGAAAGCAGTTGGTGGAGAGGATGAAGGATTTTCCCTTCATCAACGAGTTCCGGGTGTATGAGTCCTGGAAGCTCGACAACCGTTTCATCGTCCTGCTCCTCCCCACATCCTGGATGTACGAGCTGGTGGAGGCCTGGTATCCGGGAAGCACATGGAACCCGACAGGCGAGGGGATAGTGATGTACGCCGATTGGGAGGGATACAGAGGACGGTCCTCATACGCGGCCATCGGCGGATGCTACTATGCTGCTCGCCTCGCCATCTCCGAGGCCCTGTGTACAGAGGGGAGGCAGGCTGGGGCCCTGGTGCTGCGCGAAGCCCACCCTGGATACATCCTACCCGTCGGCGTCTGGAATGTGAGGGAGAACGTCCGACGCGCCATGAAGCAGCCGTACAGAGAGTTCCCAGACCTTCAGGGTGCCCTAGCTTACATATCTACTAGGCTGGATATTGAGCTGAAGGAGTGGCGGAGGTGGTCGGCCCTCCTGCGCAGCCTGCTCTATCAACGGAGGATCGAGGATTTCCTCGGAGTGGCAGCATGAGACGAGAGTACCCTGACAGGCCCATCGCCTCGGTGGGGGCCATCATCCTACGTGAGGACAATGTGCTCTTGGTGAAGCGAGGAGTCGAGCCCTCCGCAGGACTATGGAGCATCCCGGGAGGCGCGATCGAACTCGGGGAAACGGCCCAGGACGCCCTGGTTAGGGAGGTGAAGGAGGAGACGGGTCTGGAGGTTGAGCCGGAGGAGGTGGTGGAGGTCTTCAACACAATCCTGGAAGAGCGAGGGAGGGTACAGTACCACTACGTCATCATTGACTACCTGTGCAGATATGTCTCAGGGGAAATCGCCCCGGCCTCCGACGTTGAGGATGCTCGCTGGGTCTCCATCACCGATCTAGATCGTTATCAGATGACTTCGACAGCTCGCCCGGCGATTGCGGCGGCGCTGAAGACAAGGAGGCGGGATGAGGGTAAGTGAGGTGGCGTGCCGTCGTGCCCTGAGTCAGTCTAGGCTGCCAGGACTGGACTACTCCCTGAACCCATATCGAGGCTGTGCCTATGGGTGCGTGTACTGTTACAGCCCCGCGGTCCTACGGGAGGCGAGGCCCTGGGGGGAATTCGTGGAGGTCCGGCGAAACATACCGAACCTCCTTGCTAAGGAGTTGCGAGCATGTCCTCGGGGCGTGGTTGGGATTGGCACTGTGACGGACCCCTATCAGCCTGTGGAGGGCAGATACAGACTGACCAGATTCTGTTTGGAACAGCTGCTACGGCGCGATTTCCCCATCAGCGTTCAGACGAAGTCGCCTTTGGTCCTGAGAGACCTCGATCTCCTCTCTAAGTTTAGCAACGTCGATGTTGGGTTCAGCTTCACGACCTTGGACGAGACCCTTCGAGCCTCCTTCGAGCCAAGGGTCCCGACTGTGAGATCGAGGCTCCTGGCCCTACAGAGGGTCACGCGCTCTGGCATCGACACATGGGCCTTCCTCGGACCGATACTGCCGGGGGTGTTGGAAGGAGAGCTGGAGGATCTCCTGAAGCGCATAACGGACACCGGGACTAGACTCCTCATGGTGGACCGACTCAGGATGAGGCCTCCAATCTGGGAGAACATGAAGGGGGTGCTCAAGGAGCACCCAGTCATCCGACACATGCATCAGAAGGCTCTCTGGGAGGACCCTGGATACTTCGAAAGAGTTGAGGAGAGAATCCGAGACCGTTGCCTCCAGCTTGGTCTGACCTTCAGAGAAGCTCTCCCCCGTGGAAGTCCGGACCGAAACACAGAACGCCGCGTTTCCGCCCCTTTGGTATGAGATACGTTGAATGCCATTCCAGTCACACTTTAGGAACGCCTAAGAACCCCTCCAATATGCGTGGCTCGTGGGGAATCCTGAGAACGTGATGAATGGAATTCGCGAGTGTCCCCGCTGTGGGCGGGCCTTGGAGGAGGGTTATCTCATCGGCCCTCGAGGGCTCTTCTGGGATACTCGAAAGCACCGGGTGTTCATCCCCGTGGGTCGGGCCCTTGTTCCCTGGTTTTGGCTCCCATCAAATGTGCGGGCCCATCGATGTCGTCACTGCAAGCTAGTGATATTCCCCTACGAGTGGGATCCTGAGGGTCCGCCCGAGCCCTGATTTGTACTATGTCAGGGATTGAGATTGGGTCTTGGTACACTGACTAGGATTGTGAGAACTCCGCTTCGGTCAGGTCTCGCACCCGATGCCATCCCCATCTCCATCAAAGCGATGAGGGTCGGGAGGGAGGACCAGGAAGTCTCGGTAGGGTATGTCCGCACAATCCAGGTCCGGTGGCGGAGGCGGTATGCAAACATCAGGATAGGAGGGGTCGCAGTCATCCTCAGGCGGCGGTGGAGGTGGGGGAGATGAGCACCCCGTCCATGCCTCACTCCCGAACTCACTCTCGGAGCAGAAGCGTTGGTAGGTTTCCGCATGTCCGGCGGAGATCATGGCCGCATTCGCGTTTGTCCCGTCGCAGTAAACGACGGCCAGGATCCGGCCATACGGGTCCTCGCCGATCTGGAAGTCATCCTCATCGATCAGGGCGAGGGAGCCCAGACAGAGATCCGTAAGGTAATCGCGAGCTTCAAGCCCACCAGATTCGCTCAGTTCCGGAGCATCAACGAGTACGAGCCGGATGCGGAGACCGCCTTCGACCTCAAGGTCGTCCCCATCGACGACTCGGGTCACGTTGCGCTCGATGCACAGACCGTTGGACCTCGGGCATTCCGATTGCTCCGGGGGCGGTGGCGGCGGTGACGGTGGTGGGGGAGGCGCCGTGAGGTTAATTGCGATGAAGGCACCGGCTGCCACGGCGGCCACGACAATCGCAGCAACGAGGACCGCAATCCATACCTTCCCTCCCATCGCTCTCTCAACCCCTCTTCCTTCGCATCTGTCAAGCGGGTCGCAGACTAAACATCATCTCTTCCGCTCCGGAAGCTTAGTTACATGCTCGAGGAGGTGAGCGGTGTATGGTGAGAAGTAGTCAGCGCACCCATGACGGTGCAAGCTTGGGCTCTGTCAGTCGCAGAGTGGGCATTCCTCTCCAAATTCATGTCCTGGTGTAGGCGAAGGGAAGGCCCGTAACCTGTAAAAAAGAGCCATCCGCTAAGACAGAGCCGCTGCGGTCAGAAAATGAGCCCCAAGGATGTGGATAGCCATGCCGATTCCAGCGTCGCAACGATCCCTGGTAAACGAGCCCGAGACCCCTGGGAACAGCCCGACGATAACGATAGGGGACTCATTATGTTAGGTAGGAAGGGACTTTTCGTGTTGATCCCTCACCCGTAACGAAGGCGCGAAAATCAGTGCTTCTGAAGCGCTTCTGAAAATTCCCTCAGGGCAAGACATCCGCTCGTCCGCTGCATTAACGGGGGCAATAACAGCCCTCACTTGTGGCTTTCCTGCGGACGAAGTTGCCAAATTTCGACAATCACAGGAAATCTTTTATGTTGGCACGCCATGACATATCAGGGGAGCGCCGAGGAGGGGCGCTGTAGAAATACCCAAGGCCCGCACGGCGGGGGAGGTGAGAGTAGTTGAAGAAGGCGTTATCAGGGTTGTTGCTCGTATTGACTCTGCTGCTTCTCTCCACAGGTGGGGTTGAGGCGAAGGCAACGAAGACACCCTTTACTCATGTGTCGGTTGCAATCGACGAGGGGGTTCCAGACAAAGTGTGGATGGACGGAGACGGCATACTCCACATCCGGGGCCTCACCGTGACCTTCGACCAGATCGGTGACATGGCTGGAACGTCGATTGTGGTAGCCAACATCAACATAGACCCTTTGACTGGCAATGGCGACATATCTGGTTCCCGTGTCTTCGTAGGAACGTGGGACAGCCCCTGGGGAGTCCTCAGCGGAACCTTTGAGGGTCGCTTCAGCGGAACCTACACGGCTGGGATCCTTTTCGCCGAGCGTGTCAGCCATGGTAGCGGTGGCTTTGAGGGATTGAAGGAGAAGGCCACCGTCCGCACGATCGGACCCGGGGTGACGCTAAACGAGGGGATTGTCCTCAACCCCCACGGAACGGTCTGAACAAGGCGTAGCCTTAGCGTCCACCGCCTGCCGCGTAAGCTTGCCTCGACCTCAGACTAGGCCGAGCCATCGAAGCTCTCCACGAACTGCTAATGCAGGCTCTCCTCAGCCCGGCTGTAAAGCGGCCTGCGGGGACCCATGACAGTATGCCTGTCTCTGACCGGATTGCGTTGACAACAAGCAGCCCCGGGCTGTCCCTCCGGCTGTGAAACTTCGGCGGGTCGGCAACACCTTCATCGTCACCATCCCGAAGCGGGTGGCGGAGGCGATGGGGTGGAATGAGGGGGATGAGGTCCAGGTCCAGATCGCGCGACGAGACGTCCTGCGGCTCTCCAAGGTCGGGTCAGCATGAGAGCTGCCATCTACGTGCGCGTGCGCACCTGGAGAGGGTTATTTCGGACACTGACAAATGCCGCAAAAAGGAAGAGAGGGGAGAGGCTGAGCCTCCTCCCAGTGTTCAGCCGTGGGGGTCGAGGACGATTCCTTCGTGGGAGAGCCATCCGGCGTTAGGATATATCTCGCCGATGCCAGTCCCCTTGATCTTCATTCCCTCGAAGTCTCCGCTGCCGTGGCCGACAAACTCGACACCAAAGACCCAACCCCCCTCGATCGGACCGGCGAACCTCGCAGTGAAGCGGCAGCGTTCGAAGGTCCCGCTGTCCGTTCCCCAGGTCACATCGAAGTAGCAGGTACCGAAGCCGTTGCCATAGCCCGTTGCGAGATTTAGGTTGAAGCTGAAGACAACGATATTCGACCAGTCAAATAATGAGCCTTCGAAGGTTCCGATAATCGGCATCCCACGGATGTGCCAGATACCGTCGGCTATCCAATCTCTTTCTGGCGGGCCGACAGGCAAGAAAGTCTCATTGCCCGTAAAGGACGTCTTCGTCGCTTTCGCTTGGACTCCGGTCGCTGTCAGAAATATCAGGGCGACTAGAATTGACAATACTGCTGGAGCTATTCTCACGTTCTCTCACCTCCCCCCGCTCGGCGGGCCTTGGGTCCTTTTCCAGCGCCCCTGCTCGGCGCCACCGTATGACAGGGGATAGCATGGCTTAAGTCTTGTGTAGCTATGTTACTGCGGCGGCTCCCCCCTTGCAGCCTAAATACAGATTTGTCCGGATCCAAAGGCTCGATCGGTTCTGCGGGGCCTAGCGATACGATACTTACGCGGTGGGATTTGACAACTCCATCTCAAGCGTGAACGAGCCTTTCTGCCGAACCTCGTTCGTACAGCTGGAAGCCTCGAATGCGTACATTCGTCCAAAGTGAGGGGGGAACATAACAATAGCCCATCTCATCCATCATGAAACCTCGCCAGGGTCAGAGACGGATCGGGCCGTCAAGGTTTTACCCCGGCTCTGTGATACCTCCACATCCTCGGCGGGGGGAGAGGGACCACGCCTGGCAGAATGGTTGATACTATCTCTAGGTACCTACGGACGCTGATGGAGGAAGGTAAGTTCGGCGATTGGACGGCCGGAATAGTCCTTGAACTTCCAAACCGCTATCTCGAACTGGCAAGAGAGACTCTCAATGCTGACATGGATGAAGCCGCGAGCCTACTGTGCAGGGCAGCCATGGAGGCGGCTATGTATACTTTCCTCCATGTGGCTCCGGCGCCTCCGTCAGAGGACCCGATCAATATCCGACTCTTGGGGCCAATCCGGGACGGCAGCAAACTCGTTAAGATAGGCTGGGACAAGCTCGTCAATAGGGTCGGGGGGAAGGGAGTGCTATCTGAGACGGATATGATTGCCTTGTATAGAATCGGCGAACACGGTCATACGGTAGCTCATGTTATCGAACGTTTCCATCGTCACATGGCCAATCGCCACACTTCAAGAGCACCACGCACAGACTTCAATTGGCCGGAGCGACATGACATCGTTCAGGACATCAAAGCGGCAGAGAGCATGATTACCAAGTTTCACCGTAGCATCGCTTCGTCCATTCAGTCCGCTGCAAGTTCTTCAATCCGGGGATCCGACGCGCTGTCCAATCCATAGACCCTTAACAGGAGAGGTAGTTGACCGCCTCAAGCCCGTTCAGGCTAGGCCTAACTGCCACTCTATGCCTGCGTACTTGAGTACAAGGACGGCGAAGTCTATGATCAGGATCTCTGGGTTCGCCGGGAACGTCCTGTACAGGCTGGGTAGAAACATACCCAGGGTCAGAAGGAGCCCCTTGATGAAGAAGGCCATGAACCCCGACATGACCAAAAGCAACTTCACGCTTCGAACGCGGTACATCGTCACTCCCATGAGGAATGTGAGAAGCAGGCCAAACCCCATCAACCCCACGCGAAAGAAGGGCTCTAGATCGGCTAGGGTAACCATGGAATCGCCTGGCATTCGATATTGGCATGTAAAAAGCTTCTGCTCTCAATATCGATATCAGAAACGCGTGCCGTTCGAAGCTTGCGCTACAGAGTTCGACGCATGTGCCAAAGCGCATTTAAAAGTGGAGATTCGTGAACGTCCAAAGGAGGTGAAAACACGAGAATGGACAACAATGCTTTCGCACCTCTCGCAGGCGTTCTAGTCATCGCCCTCATAGCCGCTCCCTTGGCGACGGTCGCCATCAGCCAATCAGCCATCCCTGGTGAGGCCCTGTACGGCATCAAGCGCGCTACAGAAGTCATCACTGCCCCCTCGGCTCTCGACAAGCTGGATCGTCGCGTTGGCGAACTCGGGGCCCTAGCTGAGCGGAATCCCAACCCCACCCTCATCGGGAAGACCCTCGTCGACATCGAGACCACCGTCCAAGCCGTCGTCGCCGAGGCTGACACAGCAGATGAGATCGACAGAGCACAGCTGAGCCTGCAGAAAGCCAAGGAGCAGCTCGAGAGGATCATGATGGACCTCGGGGATGATCATCCAGCCATCTCTGGCCTCGACACGGCCTGGTCTGCTATTGATCAGGCACAAATGGGCCTAGACACGGCGAAGGAATCCTTGGACGTTCAGAGCGATGCCGACAGTCTCAGCGTGGTACCCTGAGGTCTACGGGGAAATCCTCCGGCCAACGCCCTAAACGGAGGCCCCCCTCCTTTTTTCTTTGCTATGTTCGTACCTCATCGTTTCCATCGATCCCGTGCTCATAGCGTTATCCAGATTTCCCACACACTCGACCGAGGGAGCCTTTGGCCCCCCTCATCCGGCGGTTATGGGCGGCCTCTCTTGAGCGTTATATCGCATGTACCCACCTAAGGAATCGAAGACTCGAGTGCTTTCCCCGTCTTGGTGGTAGGCGTGAGGTAGCAGCATTTCTCGTAATCATCGGAGCCAGGACCATCTACCCGTGCCTATGTTGGGTTGCAAGTTGAGCGTCGGCCCCAACACCTGGGTTTCGGACACGCCCATTAGAGATATCCACTCCGTATATAACAAAGGGGCCACCGCTTAAAGGCATTAAATTCCTAGATCAGTGAAAGTAAAGGCATAACATCCAGAGGCTAGAGAGGGGCGTGAGCGAAAGTGGCCTACTTTCCAGTGGAATATACTCGGTTGTTTCCTCCCTCAGGCAGGGTCAGTAATCAGATCAGTTATCAGGATACTAGTGGTGAGCCTCCACCCGATCTAGGATTTCCCTGAATTTGGTGGCGAGCTGTGGGTCCTTGGCAATCGTCATTAGGGCAGCCATGACATTCTCCGTTGTCTCCTCCGCCTCGGCAACCTCTACGGCAGCAGCGGTTGAGAGGTAGGACTCAGCCTCTCCATAGGCTGCCCGCATCTTCTCGATGAGGCTGTCCGGTAGCCCCTTGTGGAGGGTGTAGACGTGCTCGATATCCCCTCGATGGCCGGCCCAGAACGTCACCCAATCGCGGGGCACGACGCCTTCCCACGAGGCGTTAAAGAGCCGCATCTCGAAGTAGCGGCGCAGGACGTAGGGCCTGGCATCCATCATGGCCTTCTCCATAGCCTGCTTTATCCCCCGGCGAATGTTGCCCGTCACTATGAAGGGAGAACCCCGGTTCTCCGATCCCTGGCGCTTGCCCAGAATCTCGAAGCCTGGAGCGCATCGGATGACGGGACTCCTAGCGTCCAGCTCCTCCCCCCCCTTCATCCGAGCCTGAAGGTATGCCGTCAGGTACTCGCAGCCCTCCTCACTCAGGAAGCTGAGGTACTGATGCTTCGCCTTGGAGATCTTCGGCCTCACCCGGACCAAGGCTGGCGTCTTCGTGAAGACAACCCGCTCGTCGCCTATCCTCAGATCCTCCAGGTCCCCGAGGCGCAACCCGTCGGTCCCCTTGAAGTTACCCAGGACGTGAGGCCTCAACCCGGAGAAGGCCACGAATGAGATGGCCACCCGCTCCCGGAGATCCGCGGCCATGAGGAGGTCCCGGAGTTCCTGCTGCGTGGGGACCTCCTCATCCTCCAGCGTAGGGGTGGCCTTGGTGTTCCCCACCTTCACCTTCCTCCCGAGGTCCAGACCGAAGCGGTCCAGCCAGCTCCTAACGGTCTTCAGATAGTTCGCCAGGTAGCCCGGTCTCCGTCCCTTCCTCCTCTGAGCCTCCAGGAAGTCCTCGAAGGCGTCCGTGAACCCGTTCCCCTCCCGGACCGCCTCGACGATCCCCTGCGGGGAGGTCTTCATCATACGGCACAGCCGGGCGAGGACTCGGAGCCTCTCCGTGGCTGTCATGGACGAGTCCCTTCTCAGGCTCTCGTACCACCGCCTGACATCCTCATCCTCCAGGAGTTCCTCAGCGGTCATGGGAGGTAGATAGTCACGCCTGTATTTAGGATTTGTGCAAAGGGAAGGTTAGCGGGCCTGCGGGGATTTGAACCCCGGTTTGGGGCTCCGGAGGCCCCAGTGATATCCATTGCAGTCCTGGACTCAGGATGTCTACACTACAGGCCCACACAGCGGGTGCTACTCTGCCGACTTCCCTTTCTTGCTGAATTCGGTGTACCCGCACCGCCCACAGGAGACCCGGTCGGAGTGCTGAGCTAGGAAGACTCCGGGTCCACACTTGGGGCAGAAGGCTCGCTGACGCTCTAGCTTCCCGTCCTTGACCTGATAGAACTTGCCCTTGGACAGCTACTCCTCTCCTTTCTCCTCCTCGACCTTCTGCTCGAGCACTCTGTTCCGCTCCAGAATGTGTTTCCTCTCCACTCTTGTAGCATCTTCAAGGGTGTCGTACACCTTGGCGTACCCCTTTGCCTCCCTCTTCCCAAACTCCGTCCTGATGTGGTCGATGACCAGAGGCTCGCTCTTGACCTTCAAGATCTTGGCTAGCTCGTCACGCACCTTGTCCCTCGGGGGGGTGGCGCCTTCGTCATATGACACCAGGAAGTGCACCTCCACTCGACTGAGCAGTGTGTTCTTTTCCTTGGAAAGGACGTTAACTTCCATCGACGACCTCCATTCTCTCCATTAGTCTCTCCACGCGGTTCCGGGACTCGTCATTGACCTCAACAAGGACCACCCCCTGACCTGGCTGTCCATAGGCGATGGTCGTTTCCGCTGGTGCCAGCGCGATCGCTGGGAGCGCCACAAGATCCTCCTCGCCGCTGATCTTGATGATGGACCTGCCAGGACTCCTGTACGCTCGTTCCAGGGCGTGCCACACCTCTGAGCTTATCTCAGCAGGAGGGTTGGCGACCTCGACGACCACCGCCTCCTCGGATGAAAGGTGCACCTTCATTCTCTCGTCCCCACGACGCTCCACCTTCATGTCCACAACCGCAAGCTTTGGCCTGGTGGAGCTCTCCAGCGCTTCCACGGTGCAGTAGTCGCCCACCGTCACCAGAGTCTCCAGACCCTTTACCTCCGTCTTGTAGCTCTCACCATCGACGAGCCTTCCCAAGGGGACCCTGAGTTCCTTTCTCAGGTGGTCTGGTAGGCTGAGGTGCTTACCGAACGCGGAGGGCAAATCTTCCGTTGGCATCGATATCCATCTTCTTGGCTATCTCAGACTTCGTATGATCGAGGATGATTACGTACCCCTGCCAGTCCTTTGAGGTCTCCCCGTTGCATCGCGGGCACGTGTCCTCCTCGGTTATGAAGTGGCAGTTCTTACAGGCCTTGAGAACCTTCGGCAACCTCACACCTTCTTCTTCACCTTCTCAGCCTTCTTTTCCTCCTCGGCCCAGTCCCACTTACCCAGGGCTGCCTGCCTCATGGTCAGGCCGATCTTGCTCTCCCTTGGGTTCCTCTCGTTCAAGCTGACGGCCACAATCCTCGCCCTCACCTTATCGCCGAGGCGCACGTCCCGCTTGGTATCCTTACCCACAAGCCGCTGGCCGTCCTCATCGACATCAACACGATCGTCCATGATCTGGCTGATGTGGAGAAGCCCGTCCAGGGGTCCGAACCGGACGAAGGCCCCGAAGCGAAGGACCTCAATAACCAACCCGTCCACGACCTCGTGAAGGTTGGGCTTGAAGACGAGGGCATCGAAGCGGACCTTTTGGTAAACTGCGCCGTCACCGTGGACGATCCGACCGTCGCCCACCCTCTCGATGTTCGAGGCCACCAGGATGAGCCCGTTATCCTCGCTAATCTTCCCCTCTAGGGTCGCCCTAGTAAGCTCTTTGGAAACGGCATCGAGATCCTCCCCTAGGCTCTCCGGGGGGATCCTCACGACGTCTTCCATCGTTACCTTCACGTACATTGACGCACCTTCAAGGCCTCACCTGGGAGGCTTCAGTCATCGATGCCCAACCCACGAGACCAAACCGGGCTCAGCGGGATGGAAACGAAGGGCCTCCGAGTTATGAAGTTATCGGGTTGCATCTCTGGCCTCATACGAACAACGGTGCCAGCACGAGAGTAATCGTGCTCAGCAGTTTGACGAGGATGTGTAGGGACGGTCCCGCCGTGTCCTTGAACGGGTCGCCCACGGTGTCCCCGACGACCGAGGCCCTGTGGGTTTCGGTTCCCTTGCCGCCGTAGAGACCCGACTCGATCAGCTTCTTTGCGTTGTCCCACGCACCGCCGCCGGTGTTGAGGACCAGAGCGAGGATGACCCCAGCAATCGTTCCGACCATGAGGGTCGCCCCTACTGCCTCGGCGGCGAAACCCGTGGGTCTCAGCACGATTCCCACCAGGACTGGACCCGCTACCGCTAGGATACCTGGAGCCACCATCTCTCGGAGGGCGCCCCTAGTGCAGATGTCCACGGAGCGGGCGTAGTCTGGCGGGTGGGTCCCCTCCATGATCCCGGGATCGGCCTCGAACTGTTCGCGCACGTCATTAATGATGTAGAAGGCAGCCCTTCCAACAGCACGGATCGCCCAGGCGCTGAAGAGGAAGACCAAGACGACTCCGACGAAGGCCCCCACGAAGACCGCGGGCATCGCCAGGTCGACGGAGATCGTCGGCTCCAACCCCTGAGCCTCACGAAGGATCCTCACCTCCTCCAAGTAAGCGGAGAATAAGAGGAAGGCTGCCAGGGCAGCGCTCCCCACGGCGTATCCCTTGGTCAGGGCCTTGGTCGTATTGCCGGCGGCATCGAGCCTGTCCATCCTCGTCCTGACATCATCCCCCTTCCCCGACATCTCGACCATGCCTGCTGCATTGTCGGCAATGGGACCGAAGGTGTCCATGGCCAGGATGTAGGCTGCTGTGGAGAGCATCCCCATTGTGGCGATAGCGGTCCCGTAGAGCCCCCCGATGGGCAACCCGCCTCCGCGAATCGCCGAGAGCCCCGTGGCTTCTCCCAGGTAAAAAGACAATAGGATGGCCGCCGAAATGACGACCCCGGGGAGGGCCGTCGCCTCCAAGCCGGCAGAGAACCCGGAAATGACGTTGGTGGCGGCTCCCGTCTGGGACGACTGAGCGATCTCCTTCACGGGCCTGAAGCGTGACTCCGTGTAGTACTGCGTAATGTAGACGAAGGCCAGCGACGTCAAGATGCCGACGAGCCCACAGAGGAAGAGCAGGAACCAGGTCTGAGGGTGGAGGCCGAACTGGGCTTGCAGAAACGGGAGGGGATCCAGCATCTGCCAGGAGGTGAGGGCGAACAGACCGGCGGCGAGGGTCATGGTGAGGAAGTAGCCACGGTTGAGCGCCGCCATGGGGGGTTCTTCCTCTTTCGCCCTCACTACCAGGACTCCAAGAACGGTTGCCATGAGACCCATTGCCCTGGCCACCAGGGGGAACATGATGCCGTTGATGCCAAAGAGGGGCAGCAGAGCGACTCCCAGGACCATGGCCCCGATGTTCTCAGCCGCTGTGGACTCGAAGAGGTCGGCTCCCCTCCCCGCGCAGTCGCCGACGTTGTCACCTACAAGGTCCGCCACGACCGCGGGGTTACGCGGATCGTCCTCCGGGATACCAGCCTCGACCTTGCCCACGAGGTCCGCCCCGACATCCGCCGCCTTGGTGTAGATCCCCCCTCCCAGCTGGGCAAATAGGGCCACCAGGCTCGCGCCAAATCCGAAACCAACTATCGAGAGGATCAGGGCGTTCTGGTCCGGTGCGGCCGGTCCCCCATACAGGTTGTAGATCCCCCACACTCCCAGGAGGCTCAGGGCGATGATGATCAGTCCCGACACAGCGCCGCCCCTCAGGGCCGACGTAAGGGCCGAGTTTGTGCTCGTCAAGGAGTTGTTTGCCGTACGGCTATTCGCCCTGATGGAGACGTGCAACCCCACATATCCCGATATAGCTGAGAAGGTAGCTCCCATGGCGAAGGCGCCCGCCGTCCGAAGGCCCACGTCCATTCCCCGTACGAAGCCGAGGGTGAGGGCAAAGAGGAGAGCGATTGCTGCGGCGATGTAGGCGATCGTCCTGTACTGTCTCCTCATGAACGCCTTGGCCCCTTCCTCGATGGCGTCAGCGATTCTCCTCATCTCCACGTCGCCCTTCGGTTGACGCAGGACGTCCCAGGTGAGATAGATAGCGAAGGCTAGGGAGACGGCGCCAGAGATTGGGACTACCAAGGACAGATCTGCCACGAGAGCCCTCACTTCATTGTGTGGCCGACCGCAGGTGCATGCCAGCATGCATGCACTCCGTCAGGCCGGCTTCGGACGCCTTGAGGAGAGTCCATTATAAAAAGGCTCTTCGTCAGGGCCCACGCAATGCCAAGACCACGATACCTCTCCGTCCTACGCTGAGGAGGATCTGCAGGTCCCCGTTATCACCCATCGACGGTGCTTACGCTCCAAACTTCCCTGACCGGTTCGCCAGGTCAAGGAGGATCGGCAGCACATTCACGCCCCGAATCCGCCCCAGGCCCCCCTCAGCGGCCGATAGCTCATCGAAGGTCGTCACCCTGTCCCTCCGCACTCCACCACCGTAGACCAGAAACGGAACTGGGTCCGCGCTGTGGTCGCCAGTCTCGCAGGGAGTTGAATGATCGCCGGTAAGACCGAAGATCCAATCCTCCTGGAACCCCTTCCTAAGGGCGGCGAGGCTATCGTCGATCCTGCCAAGAACCTCCGCCTTGAGCCCGGCCTGGTGGTCGTGAGCCGCTATGTCTGCCGCTTTGATGTTGACAACGACCACGTCGTACCGGTCCAGGGCACTCATGGCGGCCGCAACCTTGGCCTTCATGTCGGTGTCGAGACCTCCGGTAGCCCCCTCCACCTCCAGGACCTCCATTCCCACGGCACGGCATATGCCCTTGATAAGCGCTACGCCAGCTATGGCTGCGAACCTGACCCCCCATCTCTCGGCCACGAGGGGTACATCTGGGAAACGGCCCGCGCCCCTCACGAGTATGGCATTGGCAACTGGCAGTCCGCGCTTCTCCCTGTCGAGGTTCACCGGATGCTGCGCCAGGACTTCCTGGGCGTGTCGAGTGAACTCATTCACTATCTGAGCCGTTCGCTCAGCCTCAGGGGCCAATGCCTTTACCGCCTTCAAGGGGGCGCCCAGATCGTGAGGATCTCCATCGCTCACGCGGGGGTCCAAGCCCTCCCCGCGCAGAAGCAGGGCGGCCCTGTGCTCCGTTCCTTCCTTGAAGCGAACATCGACACCTTCGATTACCGCCCCATCCAAATCTCGGGCAATCTCCCTCGTACCCTCCTTGATGCGACCGGCGCGTCGATCGAGGACCTTCCCTTCCCCGTCCACCGTCCCGAAGTTGCATCGGAAGGCTACGTCGCCTGCCTTCATCTGCATGCCGACGCCCGCTGCCTCGAAGGGACCGCGTCCCGTGTACACCTCATAAGGGTCGTACCCGAAGAGCGCCAGGTGCGCGGTGTCGCTCCCTGGTCGTATGCCGGGAGAGATCAGATCCGTCAGCCCGCAGGCCCCGCGAGCCGCGAACCAGTCCAAGTTCTCCTTGGTGGCTGCCTGGAGGGGCGTCCTGCCGCCCAGTTCCTCTGCTGGTCGATCCCCCAGGCCATCGCAAATGATCAGGAGGACGCGCCTCTTCACCTTCTCCCCCACGACCTCCGCGTAATTAGGCTTTCCCTGGTCTAGGTTTTCTCGCGGTAAACGTGGAGCCTTGACGGGCTTGAAGGAGGTTGGAGGCCCTGCCACGATTGACGGCAATCTCCAGGAATCCGTCGCTCGAGATCGTCAAAAGGGGCTCTCCTTCCTCTCCCGAGGCGTAGTTCTGATGGAAGGGAAGCTCCCGGGTGTCGGCCAGCTCGACCTCCGCTGTCCTGCCAGGGGCCAGCCATGTCGGCAACGCCTCTGCCGGAACGTTGGTGATCAGGTTCCCAAAGCGGTCCTCGAAGACCACCTCGCCCTTCACCTCGAGCTCCGAGACATGGTAGGTGCCGAAGTGTAGCTCCATCATGTCTCGAACTGGGGGGCCGACCGACTCCGGCGCGACGCCCAGACTCAGATGGGCCGCTACTGGTGCGAAGACATCGCGACCGTGGAAGGTGCTCGAAGCCTTGGGCAGGCAGTACTTCTCTTCCTTGACTTCGAAGGCCCCCTCAAAGCCCAAGACCTGGGCCGCTGGAAAGAGGAGTCCATTGTCTGGACCGACTAGAAGGCCCCTCTCGCACTCCACGACAAGTGGTCGTCGGGACGAGCCGACGCCCGGGTCCACTACTGCCACGTGGAGAGCCTCAGGGAAGTAGTTCACCGCTGAGGCCAGGGCGAAGGAACCCTCCAGAACGTTCTGAGGCGAGACGTCATGGTCGATGTCGACGATCCGTGCCTCCGGGTTGATGGATAGTATGACACCCTTCATGGCAGCGACGTACTTGCCAGGGCCGAAGTCCGACAGGAGGGTGATGAGGCTCATGCTGAGCTACTCGACGGGTCTAATGGCAACTCTCTTTCCGCCAAAGAATGCGTCCTGCAGCGACTTCCCGGACTCGCTTTGCTTAGCCACCCGTATGGTGCCATCTCTTCCCAACGTTCCCGTGAAAGCAGGTTTACCGGAGATTGTGATCTCCACGTTGGTGCCTGAGAGCGCGGGATCGGCACGTAGGACAACGCTCCTCCGGTTCATGTCCACCTCCACTGTCTGCGCCTTGAACTTACCCTTGGAAGCCCCCCTCCGGGTCTCCTTCAGGGACCTGACATCGATGCTGATGCCTAAGTCGTCCTCTATCTCCGCGATTCTGCGTCCCTCTCGTCCCAGGATCTTAGGGATCTCTTTTTCGGTCAAGTAGACCGTGGCGTGGTTGTCGCCGTCAACAGTCACGTCAATCGGGCCGCTAATCATGCGGCCGATCTCTCGCGCTATCTGTCGCTCAGCCAGGCTCCATAGGGGCTTCGCGCCAGATACGCCTTCCAGCGGCATCACGACAACCTCCTCGCCGTAGGTGTAGATCTCAAACTCCGCCTGTCCAGACTCGAAGTCGACAACCTCAATTACTGGGCGAGCCAGGTCGGCTTCTACCATTCCCGCGGGCACCTTGACCGTGAACCTGGTCTCGTAGAACTTCTGGATGGCGCCGTCCTCAACGAAGAGGACGGTATCCACGACCTGGGGTATCATTCCCAGCTCAACCCTTCCGATGAGTCGCTGGATGGCGTCGATTCCCCGGGTTGCATGGACGACGCCCACCATACCAACTCCCGCCATTCGCATGTCAGCGAAGACCTGGAAATCTCTGGTCTTCCTCACCTCGTCGTAGATGGTGTAGTCGGGCCTTACGAGGAGAAGGAGGTCAGCGGTCCTCTCCATGTCACCGCCCAGGGCAGTGTACTGGGTGATCTCGTCACCGACCTGAAGGTCCCGGGGCTTCTCCATAGTCTTCACGATCCAACTGATTTCGTGCAGGTACTGGGCAACAGCCTGTGCGAGGGTGCTCTTCCCAGCTCCCGGTGGGCCTGCGATGAGGAGGCCCCGATGTTTGGCCCCCAGGCGCCTCTTGATGTGGTCGGCAAACTTGTAGTCGTCAAGCCCCACGTGGGCAACGGCCCTAACCGCCGTTATCTCGAGTCCATCGGAGAAGGGCGGCCAAGCAATGGCTATCCTCAGCTCCTCCAGTTGGACCACCGTAGCTCCGCCCTCGTCCATCTCAATGAATCCCTTGGGGTTTACCCTGGCCTCCTCGATTATGTGTCTCGCTATGCCCCGGAGCTTCTTCTCGCTCAGCTTGGTCTTCCCCACCTCCCGCAGCTCCATCTTGCCGGGCCTACCTACCTTCACCCTAGGGATGGCTCCAGCCCTCAGATGGACGGACATCACGTCCTTGTCGAGGTACTCCTCCAGCTCCAGCTTCTTCCGCCTCTTGGCCGATCGGGGACGGAGGTACTCCACGGCGATCCCTTTGGCCTCAGCCACCCGGGACTGTATCCAGTCGCTGGTGACGAGGACCGCCTTCTCCTTCTCCGCCACATCCCGGATCATTGCGTCGATGGCACCACCGCCCGCCAGCTTGATATCCTCTAGGGAGGGCCTCTCACCGACGTATTTCAACTGGATCGTCCCGCTGTTAGCTAGCCCTGCCAGCTCTCGGAGCTCGTCGAGACCCTTGTATCCGGTCTCCTGGCCTCTATCGGCCTGGGCTTCCAACTCGGCCACGACCGCCTCAGGTACGATGACCTCTACGAGGCCCTTCTCCTTGCGACGCACTATGATGGTTATGCGACCGTCAATAATCACACTAGTATCTGGGACAATTTTCATGTCATTCTCTCGCGTGCTAATTGGCTCCGATGATAAAGCTTTTCATCCTAGATTCCGCCGAGAGTTCCACGCAGCTTTAAGAAACCATACTCAATCAACCAATGCCCGTGATGAGAATGGGTCAGTGATGAGTGATCGACCCTATGAGTGCTGAGGCCTTCGCACTGCCCTCTCCATGGTCTCTGCTGTGGCTCTCGCCCCTAATCGCTCCGCCGTCTTAGTCGTCGAGCGGGCAATGAGGTCGATGAGTTCCTCCCAGCTTGCCTCGCCATCAATCCATCGGAAGAATCCCGCTCGATGGGCGCCGACTGTCCGCATGAAAAGGTCCTTGTCCATGCCTGTTCTGTCCAGTACCTGTCCCCACCCGCTTTTCCACAGATACCGGGGGAGCTTGTTGCCATACCAGTAACCAGCGACGTCGGCGACAGCGTGGCCGCCCTCCTCTCTGAGTTCCGGATGGCGTTCGAGGAAGTTCCGGATCTCTTTCCTGAGTTCGAGCGGTTCAGGCGGCAACGTGAGTTCCATGTGTCCTCAGATGGAAAGCTCTGTAGCCGGCATATACATTTGGGGGTCAATCTCCTTTGCCGTCGGCCATGTAGCTGATGAACTGGTGGAGAGGCATCCCAGCAGACCACCTGAGAATGTAGTGCCCGTCCTTGCTGGTCTTGACCTTGGGAAGGTCGTCCTGGATGTCCTTGAGGTGACCGTCGACTTGTACGTCATCAATGGTGAAGATACGCCAGCTGTCTCCACGGTGGCGCTTCAGCCTGTAGGCGTAAAGCGGCAGGACGTGGGAGCGAGAGCACTCCTCCCGAAGGCTCTTAGCCTGAAGCTTCGTCCTGCGGCTGTTTGACAACCAGAGTGTCTCCCCTTTCGAGGCCTTGACCTCGATGGGAAAGGAGACGTCCCCTCGTACGGCGACCAGGTCTACGCCCAGGGAACCGGCTGCTCTCAAGACCGTGAACGGCCACTTCGCAATCTCACGATAGGCCTCCTGCTCCGCCTGTGAGCACGACTTGACGGCCGCCTCGATTACCGCCTCTTCTCCTCTGAGGATTCCCTTGAGCTCACGCTCAAACATCCCTCCTGACATCGCGCAGGCATTCCTCCCAGGCTATATATACGATGCTGAAGGAGGGGAGTGAAAGTACTCCACGGCACCCCTTTATACGGTGCGGGACTGACAGGAACCGATGTTTGACCTAATCTGCCCTTATTGCGGATGGGAGGGGACCGACGCGACGTTCGATGCTCACATGAATGCCTTCTGCCCAGAGTGCAACCGTCCCGTCCAGCTCAAGGAATTATACGAGAAGAAGTAGGAGATTGAAACTGTTCATCCGCCTAGCTGACCGGGACAGCGCAACCCTTTAAACCCGCGCGTACTGCAAGACTGCGTCGCGAAACATCCAGGCAGGGTGTTGGAATGAAGGTAGCGCCTTACGGTTCCTGGAAGTCCCCGATTTCGTCCGATCTCATAGTCCAGGAGACCATCGTCCTCGGGCAGGTCGTTCTCGATGGTATGGACGTCTTTTGGTCTGAACTCAGGCCTCGGGAGAGCGGCCGCTATGCAATCATGCGTCGGCCTTCCGGCGGGACGAACGAGGATATCCTTCCTCTGCCCTTCAACGCGAGGACTCGAGTCCACGAGTATGGCGGGGGAGCCTTCACGGTGGCCGATGGCACCGTGTACTTCACAAACTACAGTGACCAGAGAGTCTACCAAGTCCGCTTGGGCCGTGGTCCAGAACCCGTTACCCCTGCGGTAGAACTGAGGTATGCCGATCTAACCATCGACTCCCATCGAGGCAGGCTCCTCTGCATCCTTGAGGACCACAGGGAGAAGGGTCGAGAGGCCGTCAACAGCCTCGCTTCCATCGATCTCTCCGGCAGCGGCGCCCCTGAGATTCTGGTGTCTGGAAACGACTTCTACTCCTCGCCCTCCCTCTCTCCCGACGGCAGTCACCTCGCCTGGCTCACCTGGAGTCACCCAAACATGCCATGGGACGGGACGGAGTTGTGGGTGGGGGAGCTCGATGGAGATGGGTCACTCCGCCAGCAGGCACTCGTAGCGGGATCCAGACATGAATCGATCTTCCAGCCTGAATGGTCGCCTGACGGTGATCTCTACTTCGTCTCCGATCGGTCTGGCTGGTGGAACCTATACCGCAGACACCACGATACCGTCGAGGCTATTCACACGATGGAAGCGGAGTTTGGCCGCCCGCAATGGGTCTTCGGACTGTCCACCTTCGCGTTTGAGTCGGCGAAGCGATTGGCGTGTTCCTATTCCCATCGTGGAAGTGGGCATCTTGCCACTATTGGCACGGAGACCTTGGAGTTCAAGGAGGTGGAGACCAGCCTGACCGTTTTCTCCCCGAGCGTTCGGGCTTCGCGAGGGGCGGTCGTGTGTGTAGCAGGGTCGCCGTCAATGCCACTATCCGTCGTGAGGATCGGCCTCGATGACGGTACGACCGAGACACTGCGCTCATCCAGCGAGGCCTCCATCGACGCCGCCTACATATCCACCCCTCAGCACATCGAGTTCCCCACAGACGCAGGGCAAAGCTCACACGCGCAGTTCTATCCACCCTACAATGCCGCCTACTCGCCTCCAGAGAGCGAGGAGCCCCCGCTACTAGTCTTCAGCCACGGTGGACCAACCTCTGCGACTGTGGCCGCCTTGGACTTGCAGAAGCAGTACTGGACGAGCCGTGGCTTTGCTGTCTTGGACGTCGACTACGGAGGGAGCACCGGATACGGCCGCGACTATCGCGAGCGGTTGAAGGGGCGCTGGGGGATTGTGGATGTGCAGGACTGCATTAACGGCGCGAAGGACCTCGTTGCTAGAGGCCTAGCGGATCAGGAAAGGTTGGCGATTCGGGGAGGCAGTGCGGGCGGGTACACCACTTTGTGCGCCCTTACTTTTCATGACTTCTTCACGGCGGGGGCGAGCTACTTTGGGGTCAGCGACTGTGAGGCACTGGCGAGGGACACGCATAAGTTCGAGTCCCGCTATCTCGACAGCCTCATCGGACCGTACCCTGAAGCGCGCGAGTTATACCACGATCGCTCCCCCATCCACTTCGTCGACCGTCTCTCCTGTCCAATCATTCTCTTCCAGGGCCTAGAGGATCGGGTGGTCCCGCCATCTCAGGCCGAGATCATGCTGGAAGCCTTGAGGTCTAGGGGGCTGCCAGTCGCCTACATCCCCTTCGAAGGAGAGCAGCACGGCTTCCGCCGCGCCGAGAACATCAAGCGCGCCTTGGAGAGCGAGTACTACTTCTATTCGCAGGTTTTCGGCTTCGAACCGGCAGACGAAGTCGAACCCGTTCACATCTGGAATATGTAGGCTTCGCAACTCCGGGGCGCTCTCAGACCTTGAGCACCTGTTTGGCTCTATCGAGGTTATCCACAGTCATGGCAACTTGGGTCTTCCCGTTGCGGGACCCGATGATATAGATTGAAGATGCCTCAACCTTCGCCCGATTCAATCTCCGGGCCACTTTGGCGAGCTCTCCAGGCCTGTCTATGAGATCGGCAACAAGGATCTCATTCTCCTCGTACTTCAGCCCCGCCATGTCCAAGGCCTTCCGGGTCGTGTTCACGTCGTTGGTCACCACCCTATAGAAGGGCTGGGCCTCACCGACCTCACCGGCTATGGCCATGATGTTCACGGCATTGGCGGCCAGCGTCTCGGTGAGGCGTGCCAGTTCACCGGGTCTATTGTTTACGAAAACCTTGAATTCGAGCAGACAGCTTCCCCTACTGGACAAGCCTTCCTGGGCGAATAAAACTTTCTGAGGCTAGGGTGTGAGCCTGTTGCGGTCCCTGGGAAAGAGAATCGTCTCCCGGATGTTGGAGAGACCGGCCACCTTGGCCACAAGACGGTCCAATCCAAAGCCCCAGCCTCCGTGGGGCGGCATGCCGTATCTGAAGGCGTTGACGTAGAACTGGAAATCATCGGGGTCCAGCCCCTTGTCCCTCAGTCTCTGGATCAGGTGGTCGGGGCGATGCTCCCGCTGACCGCCCGAGGCCATCTCGTCTCCGAGATAGTCAAGGTCGAAGGAGTGGGAGTACTCAGGCTCATCGTGGTTGACCATGATGTAGAAGGGCTTGATCTCGGATGGGTACTCCACGATGTAGTACATCGGATGGCCCTCCCGAGACATGGCCTCACCGAGAACCTTCTCCGACTCGGTATCGATGTCCTCTCCCTCCGGGATGTCCCTGCCTTCCTCCGCGAGGATCTCCCTCGCCTCGTTGTAGTGGAGTCGCGGGACAGGGAGCTTGGGTATGACGGGAGTGGATCCAAGCAGCGCCAGCTCCGCCTCGGCGTTCCTTTGCACGTACTCCAAGGCGTGGACGACGGAACCCTCGAGGACCCGTAGTACCTCTTCCTGGGACCTGATGAAGGCCATCTCGGCATCGTAGGAGATGAACTCCGATGTGTGCCTCACCGTATCCGAGAGTTCCGCCCTGAAGGCGGGGGCGATCTCGAACACCCGATCCAACCCCGTCGCCATGAGGATCTGCTTGTACAGCTGCGGGCTCTGGGCCAGGTACGCGCTCTTTCCGAAGTAGTCCACTCGGAACAGGGTCGCACCGCCCTCGGCTCCGGCACTTATAACCTTCGGAGTGTGGGTCTCCACGAATCCCTCGCTCCTCATGTACTCCCGGATGCCGGCGTTGATTTGGGACCTGAGGGCGACGATAGCTCGTAGCTCGGGCTTCCGGAGGTCCATGTAGCGGTGGTCCAGCCGTGTGTCCATGTCGGCCCTGACCTTGTCAACCACGCCCAGAGGCAGGGGCTTCGCCGCCAGTCCGAGGACCTCGTAGTCCTTGGGGAAGATCTCGAACCCGTTTCTCACATCGGGGTTCTTGCGGACGATGCCCCTGAAGGCCACCACGCTCTCTCGGGGAATCTGGGTCAGGTCCTGAAATAGCCCCTCATCGTCGGCCCTGCGGGTGGACACCTGCAGGGTACCTTCTCGCTGCCTGACAATGAGGAAGGCGATGCCCCCAAGGTTCCTGATGTCCTCTACCCAGCCGGCGACCGCCACCTCACTATCGTAGTCCTGCTCCCCTATATTGTCGAGGTTTCTGAAGGGCGGCCAGTCCTCTAGCATGCGACCTGACGTGCCAAGGGACCGAGACTATAAAACCCATGGGTCACTGCTTCATGCCCTCGATCAGGTCCTGAGGTTCCACCTCCATGTCCGCTGTCTTGTAGGGGACGACCTCCATGTGGGGGTATGCCACCGCGACGCGGTGATCGGAGGAGAACATCTCCAGAATCCGCTTCGTGATCTCGCCCCTGTAGTACCGTCGGCGATAGGAGGGACAGAAGTATATGAGGTGCATCTCCACCGATGAAGTACCGAGGGAGATGGTGATGGTAGGCTCCTCCACCATGTAGGTTGCCAGGTCCGCGAACTCGTACTTGCCTCGGACGACGCCCTTGTTGTTCCTCATTAGGTCGCCCACGACTGCCTCGGCCGCGTCCCGGATGTACTTCTCCGCGACCTTGTGGTCGCTCTCGTAGGTCACGGACACGGTCAGCTCGTCCCATATGAACTCCGTGTCCCTGGTGTAGTTGTATACGTTCCCCTCTAGGACGTAGCTGTTAGGGATCGACACGTAACGGCCCGTGAAGGTGTCTCCTGCCATCCAAGCGCCGAACTCCCTGACAAGGGTGGTCATCAGGGTGATCTGCGTCACGTAACCGCGCACGTTGTTGATCTCTATTCTGTCCCCCAGCTTGTAGAGACGGCGGGCGACCAGGACCCCCCAGCCCACCAGGTTGAGGAGGGGCTTCTGGAGGACAACTATGAGGGCGGCTAGGGGTAGACCCACGCTGATGGCGTCCACGACCTCGCCGCCGATGACTGTGAAGAGAATCGCCATGAGGACGGCGGCCCAGATGAGGTAACTGATGAGCTGAAACAGTGCGTAGATGTCCGCCTCGTGGGTTATCTTCGAAGCCATAAACCGCCGGAAAATGGGCTTGAAGATCTCCAGAATCAGCTTGGTCGCCAGGATGACCAGCAGGATCGTGATGTAGGTCATGTATTCCGTGATGGGAAGGGTCGGGAGAGGGATTGGGAACTCGTAGACCCCCATCAGAACTATGAGGACGATGACGCTGCTGAAAGTAGCGATAATCAGGGCCGCCCTCATGCGGTTAGCCATCGAGAATCTGAGCCAGTTCTGGCCCACTTATAGATTCCCACCACGTTATCGGCAGGCGAAATGAAGGCGGAGGCGGGCTAGAGGAACTCCTCGAAGTCCTTGACAAGCTCCGGGTACTTCCTCTGCACCGCATGTAGGATGGCCAGGATGGAGAGCTTCTCCACCCCGGCGTCTGCGAGGCTCTCCACGAGCTTATCCAAGGTCTCATCGCTTAGCCTCGCCAGCTTCTCCTTGGCCAACCAGTTGCGATAGAGGTTGTTCTCCATCTTGGCCCTCCAGCCCTTCTCGTACTTCATCAACTGCTCCAAGGAGAAGTCCCCCTTCTGGGCTGCCTCCCCCAGCACCTCGCCTGCCACCCTTCCGGCTCGACAGGCGTTGGCAACCCCACCTCCAGTGATCGGGTCGATCTGTCGTGCAGCGTCGCCCACGAGCATGATGCCCGGTGCGACGGTCCTTTCCAGCGGCGGGGAGGTGGAGACCCCGCCGGCCACCCAGTCCAGTGGCTTGCCCTTGTTCACCCGTGGGTCCTTTTCAATGAAGCGGTCCAGGTAGGTCTTCGCATCGGCCTTCTGTTTCACCTTCTTGGCCATGACACCGATGCCCACGTTACAGGTATCCCCCGACTTCGGGAAGTACCAGAGGTATCCGCCCGGGGCCACCTCATTGCCCAGGTAGAACTCGCAGTAGGCCGGATCTACCTCGACACCTGTCAGTCGATACTGAAGGGCGCTCATAATGTCGCCGCCCTTGAGTCTTGTCTCGATACCGGCCCATCGCCCCACCTGGGACTCGAAGCCGTCGGCCGCCACAACGCAGCCAGCCTTGACGTTAAACCTGTCTCCAAAGTGCTCTACTCGGACTCCAATGACGTTGCCGTTGTCCTTGATAACGTCGGTGACAGTGGCCTTGACCATGATGTCGGCCCCGGCCTTGGCGGCCTCGAGGGCCTGAAGCTTATCGAAGATGTCCCTCTCGATGACCATGCCGACCTCGTTGCCGGCGTACCTCTCGGAGATGGTGAGTCTGTGGCCTCCGGGAGAGATGATGTGAGCACCCTCGACGTCGTTGCTGAGCCACCTTTTATCGATCTTTATGCCGACTTCATCCAGGTGTGTCTTCGACAACCCCTCGCCACACCTAACGGGGGATCCGATGTCCTGTCTCTTCTCCAGAAGGAGGGTGCGAGCGCCGGTCTTGGCGGCCCATCGCGCTGTCAGGCTGCCGCCCGGTCCAGCACCTACAACGACGGCATCGTACTCATCCTTGAACTGGACCACACCATCACCGCAACTGGGAGAGCTTGTGCCCCCGCGGGAAGTCAATGGCGCCCACGGGACAGGCCTTCACGCAGAGTCCGCACTGGGTGCAGTTCTCGTCGAAGGTAATGAGGACCTCCGACAGGAAGATGGCATTGGTCGGACAGGCACCAACACAGGCCCCGCAGTGCATGCACGTGGCCGTGTCGATGGCCATTATGCCGTTGTCGATGATGGCTTCAGGGCTAACTGTTTGCACTCTCTGCATGCCGCCTTCCCCATTCCCGTAGCGGAATTGCGAACTTCTTCTCGACCTCGTTTCTGAAAACGGGGCCGGTGTTGTACGCACAGAAGGGGATGATGCGGCCGTCCGGACTCGCATAATGGATCACGCACCGCTTCACCCTCTCGATGTCGTAGTTGTAGTTATCCTGGAAGTGCATCCCGCCCACATACATCATCCTCCAGGAGAACTCGGCGGCTCCCTTCTTGTTGCCCTCCTTGAACATCGTGCCGAGGGTCTTCAGGAAGGTCCTGAGGCCCATGCCGGAGGGGGCGTTATCCTCATCGAAGTGCCTCCTCAGGAGGTTCAGGGCCTTGATCTTGGAGACGAACTTGATCTTGGAGTCCCTGGCCCTCTGGGACAGCTCCCACATGTCCTCCATCAGGCCTTCAATGTCCACGAACCTCGTAATCGGGGTGGGCGCCTTATCCTTCTCCAGGAAGAGGTAGGTTGCGAGGCCACAACCCGGGTGGGACGTAAAGGAGGTCTTTGGGCTGTCGGTGAGAATGCTAACCAACTCGGAGATCGGCGCCACGAAGGGCACGGGGTACCAGTCGTCCACGCCAGCGTAGCCCGTCTGCTCCTCAAAGTCGTGCGCAAGATCGCTCAGGGTGTAGCGGAGTTTCTCCCGCTCCTCATCCGGTATCCTCCCGGTGAGGCTCACGGGCTGATAGTTCACTCCCTTGACGACGTCGCTGTTCTCGATAGCGAAGTCCATGATAGGGCCAACCTGGTCCTCGTTGAAGGAACCCACGAGAGTCGGCACGAGGCAGATGGTGGGCCTCTCCGGACCCATCTCACGGATCCTCTGGATGGCCTTCATCTTGATCTGCAGGAGCGGCTTTCCCCGGGCCTGGATGTAGTTGTCCTCCTTCAGGCCGTCGAACTGCAGGTAGACAGTGTTCAGACCAGCCCTGGCCACATCCTCGATGAATCCAGGCTCCGTGGCGATACGAATTCCGTTGGTGGCCATCTGTATCTGGGCGAAGCCCATGTCGCGGGCCGCCTTTACCGTTTCCACGAACTTCGGGTATATCGTCGGCTCCCCGCCGGCGAACTGGATAGCGTTCACGGGAATGGGCCTCTGGGCCCTCAGCACCGCGAACTCGTAGAGGATCTGCTCGTAGGTGGGCTCGAAGACGTAACCCGCCGCGTTGGCGTTGGCGAAGCAGATGGGGCACTTGAGGTTGCACCGGTTGGTCAGGTCGATGTTGCAGAGGGCGGTGTTACTGTAGTGCAGGTTGCACAGACCGCACTCGTACGGACAGATGGTGGCGTCCGTGATTGCCGGGTTCTGAATCCCTACGCCATCGAAGGCCCAAGACTCGGCCTTCAGGTACATGTCCACGTCGGACCAACAGACCTCCTTGAACTCCCCGTGCTCGGAGCACTCCTTCTTCATGACGAGAGCCCCGTTCTCCTCATACAGGACCGCTGGGATGATCTTGACACACTCGGGACAGAGGGAACCTGTGCGCCTCGGGAGTCCTCGGCGTAGCTTCGACGGCATGGTGACCGTCGCTCCGGCTTCCGTCGACTCCTTGTACCGCATCACGACCGTCTTGCCAGTGCCATGGGGGTCGGAGTCGTAGAGCCAGCTCTCCCGCTTCCGAGCCTTCCGATCCTTCCGATCGAGGCTTATCTCCCTGATGTCGTAGGACATGGTGCCACCTCGAGACTATTATTGTCTCTTAGAACGACCGAATGTCACGCTGCGGACTTAAAGATTATGTAGCGATACTCGCTACAACAAAATAAATCAGGCACCCTCCTCTGACCTCAGTAGATTGCTGAAGAAGCGGGATGCGCCTCCCCAGGGTCTGAAGCGGAACTGGTACCTACCCTTCTCGGAGTCGACGAGGAGCCAGAGGTACTTCCTCCGGTGGCTCCCAACCCTAATGATCTCCCGGGAGGGGAATTCGAAGTATCGAAGGACGTTGTGGGCCTCGGCCTTCGGCCCCACGAAGCGAGTCCGATCGATGGGTCTCAGGGTCCCGAGGTACATCTCCTCCTCGAGCTGTGTCATGTCCCTCAGGCCCACCACACGCTGGTTGGTGTAGAAGACCATCCACAGGCTCTCCTCGATGAGGGGCGTCTTTGTAAGCCCGGAGACCCGGGAGGCGCTAACGGTAAGGCCCCTTCTTCCGTAGAGCCTCTCACGATCGTAGAGGATCAGTTGGGCCTCTTCGTCGTAGACTGCGTCAAGACCATCTGCGTCCCCCGTCCTCATCTATTTCCCACCTCTGCTGGCACGCTGCCGATCGCGCTTATATCTTTGCCTGCAGGGCTAGGGCAGCTTCGTCTGACCGGGAACCTGGGCAGCGGGGAACCTCCCCGTCTTGGAGTAGGACAGAAACCGTCCCGCATCGGAGTACATCCTCACGCCGTGGAAGGTGAAGAGGGCCCTTCGGTACTCTCTGGACTCTCCGCGTTGGTACACCTCCGCCAGTTCGTCGTTCGAAAACTGATAAACCGTGTGGTACCCCTTGCCGAAGAGCCTGGTATAGAGAAGGGATGACTCAACCTGGGGCTCCGACTTCGACAGATCTACGCAGTGAACGATGCCTTCGTCCTCCATGAGGCGTCTGAGATCTGGGGGAAGGTCGGAGTCCGCGTAGGCCCTCGGCTCCAGGGCGATGGTGGTGTTCTGCAACGAGGTGGAGTTCACCAGGCTCGACAGCCTCTCCAGGTCCTCCGATCCGTACCGGTAGGAGGCAGGGGTCTGGAAGTGAAGGACCTCACCCTTCAGAATCCTCACGATCTCCGCCATCCTCTCTATCGTCTCCAGCACCTTGTCGGTGGCATCGAACCCGTGGGCGTGGGTGACGATCCGGTGACACCTCACCGCGAAGACGAAGTCCTGGGGGACACGCGCCCTCCATCCTTTGACCATGTCGATGGGAGGGATCTGGTAGAATGTCGTGTTGACCTCCACGTAGTTGAATGCCCTAGCATAAGCCTCCAAGGAGTCCATGCCGGGGATGCTGAAGTAGGCCCAGCCTCCGGTGCCAACCCTTAGATCTTCCATCAACGCCCACCGGTTACGCAAACGCCGCGGGCATATTAATGAGGTCCCGAGACGCCCCGGCGGTAACGATATAGCCGGCCGTCGCCCTTGTGGCTGCGAATGGTGGATTTCCTGCTGGGCTGCTCCGGATGGGACTACGATGAGTGGATCGGGCCCTTCTATGAGTCGCGCAAGGGTAGCAAGCTCGCGGCTTACAGCCGAGTATTCAGGACCGTGGAGATCAACTCGACCTTCTACCGGCCCCCCACGCCGGGAATGGTCCTGGGCTGGGCGAAGTACACGCCGGACAATTTCGTGTTCGCAGCGAAGGTCCCCCAGACGGTGACCCACGACCGCCTGCTAAAGGTGGAGAGCGGGGCTGACAAGGAACTTGCCGACTTCTGTGATCTCATGGGACCTCTCCTGCAGGCCAACAAGCTCGGGATCCTGTTGCTCCAGCTGCCTCCGAGGCTCCGCTTCTACGAGGACAGGACGCGTTCCTTCTTCGAAACACTACCCGACGAGTACAGGTTCGCCATCGAGTTCAGAAATGAGAGCTGGATGCGCCCCGAGGCCTTCGACCTCCTGCGGGAGTATGGCGTTGCGTACACCATTGTGGACGAGCCCCTGCTGCCGCCCGTGGTCCACTTGACATCGCCCACGGCCTACTTCCGCTGGCACGGGCACGGCCAGGACCCGTGGTACAACTATCGCTACTCCACCGAGGAGCTGGAGAGTTGGGTGCCCAAGTTGAGGGATGTAGCCGCTGAGTCGGAGGCCGTCTTCGGCTACTTCAACAACCACTTCCACGGATACGCCCCAGAGAACTGCCTGCAGGTCCTCGAGATGCTCGGAGTCTTGGAGCCTGAGCAGCGCCGAGCCGCTTCTAGGTTGAGGGACCACCGCAGGGGGATCCTTCGGGCCTCCCACGGGAGAGTCAGGGCAACGACGTTGGAGGACTTCGGAGGCATCCCCCCCAAGGGGGATGTGTTACCCATACTGCGGAGGCTGTCCACCAGGCCAAGGATAGAGCGGGCTCGTCCGATGGCCCAGGAAGTCCGACTCGAGGCGGAGGCGCCCGTGGTCGCCAGGGTGGGAGCGTACATGGTCACCATAGATGTAGAAAACCGGAGGATTTCCCACAACTGCGAGGACTGGAGAAAGAACGTGCCCAGCGGACCCCTCTGCAAGCACGTCTCTGCAGTCTTCCTCGCCCTCGATGCTGATGCAAGCCTGCCGGTCCTCGTTGATCTCCGTGACAATCGGGACGCATGGGAGCTGGAGTTCGTGGAGGAGGATGGCGAAGGCGGGCTTCTCACCTTTGAGACGTAGATCCTGGAGTGAGGTAGTGCGCAAGGACCTGACCGTTCGGTTGTTAACCGTTGGGGTCACCCTGGTAATCCTTGGCCTTGCCCTATCAGTCGGCTCGCTCCTGACTTCTGTTACTCTCTACCTGGAAATGGGGGCCGTAGTGTTCGCCGTTGGGCTTGTAGTGATAATAACTGTAGCACGACTCCGGCCCTAGCGCCTCAGACGATGAGTCCGCCGCCATTGACATGGATGGTGGCACCGGTCATGTAGTCTGAATCGTCCGAGGCCAGGAAGGAGATGACGGAAGCTACGTCCTCGGGGCGCCCAATTCTCCCCAAGGGGATGCCCTCGGCCTTCCGGCGGAGGTCTTGTTGTGTGTAGTGGGCTATTATGTCTGTGTCGATGGTTCCTGGCGAAATGGCGTTTACGGTTATGTTGTACTTCGCCAGTTCCAGGGCAGCTGCCTTGGTCAGGCCCAGCAACCCAGCCTTGGACGCTACATAGTCCGCCCCGTGGTCAGTCCCCTTGGTGGCTAGCTGACTGGAGATGTTGATGATGCGGCCCCAGCCGGAGGCCCTCATGGACGGGACCAGGGCCGTCATGCAGTTGTAGGCTCCCGTGAGGTTGACCGCCAGCGTCCTGTTCCACTCCTCCAGGCTCAGGTCCTCAAGAGTCGTCCTCCGATAGCGGCCAGCGTTGTTCACCAAGACGTGGACACCTGGGAACGTCTCCAAGGCCTGAGAGACCATGGATTGGACCTGGTCCGCGGAGGCGACGTCGGCCCGCACGATGAGAGCTTTCCTCCCCTCAGCCCTCACTTGGCGGGCGGTGTCCTCAGCACCACCCTGAGAGTGGTAGTAGTTCACGACTATGTCGAAGCCCTCGGTGGCCAGGCGTCGGGCCGCCGCACTGCCTATCCCCTTGGAAGCCCCCGTTATGAGAGCAACCCTGCCCATTGGATGACCCTAGGAGGAAGACTCCCGGCGGGATAAAGCGTTAACCTCACTTGGGCGGGGCGATCTTCACGAGCTTGACACCCTTCTTGCAGAGGGGGCAGGCCTTGGGCTCGTACTTCTTTCCCTCCTCATGGATCACGCGGTGGACCGGGATGTTGTCAAAGGTCTTCGTGTTGTCCCGCCGATCGACGAGGGTGGCGATGGCGACGATGGATGCACCCTGGGATCTCACGAAGTCCACGACCGCTGAGACTGTCCCTCCCGTGAGGATAGCGTCGTCGACCAGCATGACTTGGTCCTTCTCGTCTATCTCGATGAAGGGTCTGAACTCCCATCCATCGTCGGTCTTATTCGCCCACAGAATGCGATCGGCGTCAAGATGCTCCCCGGTCCAGAAGGCGATGGGTATTCCAGCGTCCACGGGCGCGAGCATCGTGAACCGCTTGTTCTTGTCGAGCCTGTAGAGGATACCGGATCTACGAAGCACCCGGCCGAGGGCAACGCAGAGAATCTTGGCGTACTTGGAATGCTGAAGGGCTAGGGGTACCTGGAAGAAGTGTTCGTAGTGGATTCCCGTCCTCGGTAGCAGGAAGTGTCCCTTCTTGAGCGCTCCTGTGGATTCCAGGATCTCCCAAGCCTGCCTCTCCTCTTTCTCCGTTGCTGCGTAGTACTCCAACTGCACTCTCTCCCTCTCCTCTTGGGCCCCCATCGGCTTCCACCCTTAACGCTTTCGCTCCGTAGGTTTGCCACTCGACCACAAATAGGGGGGGGCCAGAGTTCGTTATCGAGGGCCAAACTATCCTTAAATACGAAGAAAGGCTGTATCGTACCGCTGTCTCCCGCCGACAGGCAGGTGACACCGTGGTTGAGGAGGAAGAGGACAGGGAGTTGTACGTGAAATGCCCCGTGTGCGGGCGCATTTCCGACTCTTGTGAACACGTCAGCCGCGAGGATGTCGCCACCATCCGGCGCCTCATCAAGCAGGGTGTCATGGTCTATGAAAGCGAGGAGGAGCTCCTCGAGGATGAGATCTTCGAAGATGTGGGGGACGAGGCCAAGAAGCCACAGCTCTACGAGCTCATCAACCCGAGGTTCACACTTGACGATGTCGTCCTGAGTCCCCGCTCTCGGGAGGCGCTAGAAGACGCCCTGGCAGAGCTGCGTCACAAGAGGCTCCTCTTCGATACCTGGGGACTCTCGAGGGTCGTGCGCAAGGCCAAGGGGCTCTCCATGCTATTTGCGGGATCGCCTGGAACGGGCAAGACGATGACCGCCGAGGCCCTGGCCAACGCAACGGCCAAGCAGCTCATGGTGGTGAACTACGCCCAGCTGGAGAACATGTGGGTTGGCGAGACGGAGAAGAACATAGAGCGCGTATTCAACGAGGCGGACCAGCGGAACGCCGTACTCTTCTTCGATGAAGCTGACGCCGTCTTCTACCGCCGTGGCCAGACGACAGCTCCGTGGGCCAACAGGGATGTCAACGTCCTCCTGAGCCATCTGGAGGACTTTGCGGGGCTGGTGATCTTGGCAACGAACATGGCCGGCGTCATGGACCTTGCCCTCGACAGACGAGTAGACATCGCCATAGAGTTCGAGTTCCCCAACGTGGAGATGCGGGAGGAGATCTACCGGAAGACGATGCCGGCAGCGGCTCCCCTGGCCAAGGAGGTGGACTTCAGAGAACTCGCCCGCAGGTACCCTATGTCCGGGGGTCACATCCTCAACACCGTAAGGCAGGCCATGCGGTATGCCGCCAGAAGGAAGGGTTACCGGCGAATCATCACCATGGATGATCTCAGAAGGGCAGCGGAGCGCGAGATGGCCAAGTCGAAGCTCATGAAGGTGGACCACCTCGCAAAGGCTTCCGAAGAGGCCTCCAGGGAGTCCCTGAAGTACTACGGCTAGGGGCGCGGCACCGCCCTCAATGGTCGCTCCCTGGTTACCGGTGAAACCTTAAGACCACATCCGAGGATTCGCACCTGCCATGGGCGTGAATCTTACGCCTATCATCGCGAAGAGTGTCCTCAGCCTTGATGATCTGAGGTCCCGAAGCTTTGCCGTCGATGGCAACAACGCCCTTTATCAATTCCTTGCCCTGATACGGCAGCCCGACGGGAGGCCTCTTAGCAGCCGTTCCGGCAAGGTGACCTCCCACCTCGTAGGCCTTCTCTACAGGACTACACGTCTCATCGCGGACTACGCTCTCACTCTTGTCTTCGTCTTTGATGGAAAGCCTCACCCCCGCAAGAGGCGAGAGCTCGACGCTCGCGGGGCCATCCGGCAGAGAGCGGAAGAGGAGTACGCCGAGGCCATCGAGAGGAAGGATTACGCCACGGCCTGGTCCAAGGCCGTAACCTCTACTAGGCTGACTCAAGAAATGATCGGCGACGCCAAGAAGCTCCTCACCCTCCTCGGGATTCCCTGGATCCAGGCACCGGGCGAGGGGGAGGCCCAGGGTGCGTTTCTCTGTCGACGAGGAGAGGTGTGGGCAGCAGCGAGCCGGGACTACGACACCCTCCTGTACGGTTCACCGAGGCTACTGCGGTATCTGACCATCTCCGGGCGGGAGTTCCTGCCGAGCAGCGGGACCTCCAGGCCGCTGGAACCCGAACTTATTGCTCTCACCGAGCTGCTGGAGGAGCTCCGTATTAACCGACGTCAGCTCATCGACCTGGCGATCCTGGTGGGGACGGACTACAACGAGGGAGTGAAGGGCATCGGTCCCAAGCGGGCGCTGGAACTCGTTAGGTCCCGCACCCTCGAGGAGATGCCAGGCGAGGTTCGTCAGCATCTTCCCGACGATATTGATGAAATCCGCTCACTCTTCCTCCAGCCGGCGGTGTTGGAGGACTATTCCCTGCGGGCTCCAGAACTGGACCGGGATGGGGTCATTGATTTCCTGTGCGGTGATCTGGATTTCTCCGTTGCCAGGACGACCCGGGCCCTCCACCGACTCGAACGCCGCCTGACGCACCCGTCGTTGGAAGAGTTTGAGGACGGTTAGGGCTCAGCCATGAACTGAATGAACTCCTCCTTCGTCCTGGGCTCCAGAGTGTAGTTGTGGCGCTTTTCATGCCCCAGAGTAGCGTGAGGACGGTCGCCATAGTCGTGTCCCGGAAACACCTCTATCTCCTCATCGAGCTCTAGAATCACCCCGAAGAGGCTGTGGTACATCTCCCCGGGGTCTCCGCCGGGTAGGTCGGTCCTCCCACACTCCCCAATGAAAAGCGTGTCCCCCGTCAGGAGCTTTCCATCCACCAAGAGACAGATGCCGTCGGGGGAGTGACCGGGGGTGTATAGGACCTGGATCGTGGTCTCACCAAGGCTAAGCCTGTCGCCGTCCTCCACCGTCCTGTCCCGGTCGACTCGCCCCATGGGGTGGGTCAAGACGGCCGCGCCGGTCCGTCTCTTGAGTTCCTCGTTCCCGGCTACATGGTCCCAGTGGGTGTGGGTATTCACAATGAATTCTACCTCGAGTCCATGGGCCTGGATAACCGACATAATCCTGTCAATCTCACCGTGGGGGTCTACCACGGCCGCCTTCCGAGAAGGCTCGTCCCCTAGGACGTAGCACAAGTTCGCCATCGTGCCCAGCTTCAGCTGTTCAAGGATCATCTGGGTGCACACTCGCTGAAGCAAACGGACCTCCAAAAGCCTTTGTGACGGACGGCACGCAAGGGCGAGACCGCACGGCCCATAGCAGGGGGCGAATGTCCAATCTAGACTGCGGAAACAATTAAATAGCGACCCCCGAATGCCAATGGGCCATTGTAAGAGCCTCCATAGGCGTTGGAGGCTCGAGGGAGGAGATGATTTGGAAAGACAGCCGCTAGTCATAATTGCGGTTTTAGTAGTGGTAGTCGCCATACTGGCGGCGCTCACCGTCGTCTACGCCATTCCCGCATTCACTGCACCACCTCAGAGGATGATCTCAGCCAAGCTCTGGTACACACCGTCTCATTATGGCTCGACAGAAAGGGACGTAGCCACCGTACTGGCTTCAAGCCTGAACGAGGTGCCCGGACTTGAGATCTCTCTCGACTCGTTAGACTGGGCCACCTACATAGAACGGTTCGTTGCAGGTCGCATGGGCATGTTCCTGCTCGGATGGTATCCGGACTTCATCGATCCGGACAACTACCTGGAACCTTTCCTTGGCAGCGAGGGTGCCAAGTCTTTGGGCTCGGAGTACAATAGCACGCTGATGAACGAGGCCATATTGCGGCAGAGGGCGCTGGATCAGTACAGTGACGAAAGAGACGCCCTTCTGCACACCATACAGGAAGAGCTAGCCAACCAGGCCGCCTACATACCGCTCTACCAGGCGACTCAGCACGTCGTCTACGAGGACGATGTCACTGGCATTGTGCTGAACCCTGCGCAGAGGTTCTTCTACTGGAACATCTCGAAGCCCGGCACGACTACGCTGTTCACCGGCACCACTGATGAGATCCACACTCTGGATCCGGCCGACGCCTACGACTACTTCTCCATCAACCTCATCGAGCAGGTGTTCGACACTCTTCTGACCTATGACGACAAGGGCAACCTGATACCCCTTCTAGCGCAGCAGATACCGACGCTTGAAAACGGTGGTATCTCTTCGGATGGCCTCACCTACACCTACGACCTGAAGCCCAACTTGGTGTTCAGCAACGGGGATGAGCTGGACGCGAACGACGTCGCTTACTCCATCCTCCGGAACAGGGACATCAGGGTGGGTGGCGAGCGAGGAGACCCGTCATTCCTGTTGGACATCATAGACACTGTTGTGGCTACGGACAGTGACACCGTAGTCGTAACCTTGAACAACCCGTTCTCGGCCTTCAACGCGTTCATGGCACTGTGGAACACGGCGCCGCTACACCCCGACTCGTTCCCAACGGATAGCTGGGTAGGAGAAGTGCCTGCAGACATGGGCGACCTGATAGGTGCCGGTCCCTACGTAATCAGTGAGTGGATTGCCGACGAGAGGGTGACCCTGGTAAGGAACGACAACTACGGTGACTGGGCTACGGCCAGAGCGGCCCAGATGGACACCGTGACCATCCGGCTGCTGGCGGACGCAACCGCTTTGAGAGCGCAGGTCCAGGCGGGGGATATCAGCGTAGCCTACCGAACGCTGAACCCTGAAGATATCACTGACCTGCAGGACGAACCTGGTCTCGTCGTTGATATCAAGGGAGGACTGTTCATCAGATACATCGTCTTCAACGTACAGACGCCGCCCTTCGACGATGTCAACGTCCGACGGGCAATCGCGGCAGCTATCGACAGGCAAGAGATAATCGACACCGTTCTGGCAGGCCAGGCGGAACCCCTCTACAGCATGGTGCCGGCAGGCATGTTCGGTTACGAGGAAGTCTTCAAGGACGAGTACGGAGTGCGCGACCTCGACATGGCGGAGGACTACCTCAACGAGTTCTTCGAAACGCAAGGACTCACCATACTCCTTAGGGAGCTGGCAGCTCGTCCAGAGTGACCTCTGCCTCCTCCCCTCTTTCTTTCTTTTCAACAAGTATTATAGCTCGCGCTTCAGTGCCGAGCTGAGGAGAGACAATGCGTGGCGGATCTTCTCTCAGGGCCTACATCATCGCACGACTGCTTCTTTCCCTTCCGATGCTCCTCATCCTGCTCACCGTTGTCTTCATAGTCCTCCGGGCCATTCCCGGGGATCCGGTTACAGCCCTCTACGGGGGTAGAGCTCCCCCGGACGTCGTGGAGGAGGCTAAGAGGCAACTGGGCCTCGACAGGCCCATTGTCGTCCAGTACTTCGACTACCTGGCCCGAGTCTTCACGGGCGACCTGGGCCACTCATTCAAGTACTCCGGCCAATCGGTCGCCTTTAGGATCTTTAGCGTCTTCCCAGCTACCCTCGAGCTGACCCTCTACAGCATGGCCTTCGCCATCCTGGTTGGCATAGTGACGGGGACCATCGCTGGGGCAAAGAGGGACACCCCCACGGACATGGGGTTGAGGCTCTACGGAATCGTCATCTACGTCATCCCAATCTTCTGGCTCGGCCTGATGCTTCAGCTGGTCTTCAGCATCTGGCTCGGATGGGTCCCTCCGAATACGAGATTCTCCGGCCTCGAATTCCCGAACCGCATCACAGGACTGTACACTATCGATAGCCTTCTCGAGGGGAACCTGGATAAGTTTGTGGATGCCGCTGCCCATCTGATTCTGCCTGTAGTCACCCTCGGACTGGTCATCTCGGGAGTGTTCACTCGAATGGTCAGGGTCAACATGCTGCAGACCATGACATCCGATTATGTCGAGGCGGCAAGGTCGAGGGGCGTGAGGGAGAGGAGAGTCATCTACAAGCACGCGTTCAAGAACGCCCTCGTCCCCGTCGTAACCGTCATGGGGCTCCAGTTCGCGATCCTCTTCGCAGGGGCCGTCCTTACGGAGACGACCTTCTCCTGGCCGGGGATGGGCACGCGGCTCCTGAGCGCCATCGAGGAGAGGGACTTTCCTGTGGTCCAGGGTATCATTGTCTTCTACGCGATCCTCATCGTACTGGCCAGCCTGATCATAGACCTCGTGAACGCATTCATCGATCCGAGGATTAGGTATTGAGGGGATCAGTTGGGGAGCGGCAAAAAGGGTAGGGCCGCTGGGGCCCTGAGGACTGGGTGGGCTCAGATCCCTGCCAAGTATCGCAGGAGCATCATCGGCAGAGTCTTTGCCCCCCTCGTTCGGGAGAGGCGGACCCTGGCAGGAATCATGACCTGGTTGGGCCTCTTCATGTTCCTAGGGTTCATCGTCCTTGCTATTTTCGCACCCTTCATCGCCCCCTATGAACCCACCGAATTCGTCGCCACCCCCAACGAGCCCCCTACTTCCGCACACCTGATGGGGACCGACCGTTTCGGCAGGGACGTGTTCAGTCGAGTGATTTTCGGAGCCCGGACTTCACTATCAATCATGGGCATCGCGACGATGATAGCCCTGCTCATAGGCCTCCCCCTGGGCTTGATCTCCGGCTACCTGGGCGGGTACTTAGACAGGATCCAGGTCATGATCATGGACTCCATCTACGCCTTCCCAGGGCTGCTCCTTGCCCTCTCGATCGCGACAATGATAGGGAAGGGCATCTTCAACATCTCCATAGCCATAACAGTGATTTACGTCCCAATTTACTTCAGGGTCATCAGGAACCACGTCCTTTCTGTGAAACAGGAGGCCTACGTGGAGGCCGCAAGGGCCCTCGGAGCCAAACCCTGGACCGTTATCCTGTCGTACATCACCTACAACGTCATCGTGTCGATTCCGGTGATCTTCTCTATCAATGCAGCCGATGCCGTGCTCACGGCCGCAGGCCTCAGCTTCCTTGGTTTTGGCCTCGAAGAGCCTATCGCCGATTGGGGACTGGACCTCAGCACTGGAAGGAGGTTCCTCTATAGCGGCGTCTGGTGGACCTCCTTTTTTCCCGGCCTAATGATCGTCATTCTTACGGCTGCCCTGAGTATGTTGGGGGAGGGCCTCAACGACATCATTAACCCGCTCCTGAGGAAAGAGAAAGGCTGATGCCCAACATCATCGAGATCCGGAACCTGCACGTTTTCTACCAAACGAGACGAGGACAAGTAAGGGCCGTCGACAACGTGAGCCTGGAAATCGAGGAGGGTCAAGCCCTCGGCCTCGTTGGAGAGACGGGCTGCGGCAAGTCGACCCTAGGAAAGGCTCTCCTTGGCATCCTACCCCCCGGGACGCTTGTCAGGGGCGAGATCCTCTTCAAGATGCCACCGAGGGAACGCGAGAAGATGCTGGAGCTTGAAGCACAGCTGCGGCCTCTCCTCGATGGGGTCATCGGCGACAATGGCTACCCCGCCCTGGATTCCCACGCCCTTCAGGCGGCGTTGGCCCGTCTTAAGAAGGAGGGGAGGGGCTCGGCAGAGATCGTCACGGACATAGGCCGGCTACTCGATATCAAGAGGCCCTACGATGTCACCATTTTTGCCCAAGAGACAATGCGGGTGTTGAGGGGGGAGGAGATCTCCTTGATCTTCCAGGATCCCATGTCTCGTCTGGACCCTCTTATGTCGATTAGAGACCACTTCGTGGAGCTCATACAGGCCCACCGGGATGTCTCGAACGTGGAGGCGGAGGGAGAGGCGCTGAAAGCGCTTTCTTCAGTGGGAATCCCACCCTCCCGGCTCAAGAACTATCCCCACGAGTTCTCCGGAGGGATGAGACAGAGGATCATGATCGCCATGGCCTTGGTCATGGACCCACGGCTTCTGATCGCCGACGAGCCAACGACTTCGCTAGATGTCCTGGTGGAGTCCCAGATCCTACAGCTCATAGAGACGCTCAAGGAGTCCGTAGAAATGGCGCTTCTGCTCATCACCCACAATCTGGGCATCGTTGCAGAGGCCTGTGACAGGGTTGGGGTCATGTACGCGGGCAAGTTGGTCGAGGTAGCGGATGTATCTCAGCTATTCTCGAGCCCCAAGCATCCCTATACAGAGGGCCTCCTGTCGTCGGTGATTCACCTCGAAACGCAGGATCTGAAGTCCATCGCCGGTTCACCTCCAGACCTGATTAACCCACCCTCAGGATGTCGATTCTATCCTCGGTGCCCCCACGTAATGGACATATGCAGCCAGCGGGAGCCTCCAACAGTGGACGCTGAAGGCTCCCTGGCGGCTTGTTACCTGTACGGTGGACAGAATGGCTGACTACATCCTCGAGGTCGAGCACCTGAAGAAGCACTACCCCGTGGTGGGGAGCTTTCTGGGCCGCTTGTTAAGCGGTGAAAGGGGAGTCGTCAAGGCCGTTGATGATGTGAGCCTGTCCCTCGAGCGGGGAGAGATATTCGGCCTGGTGGGTGAGAGCGGCTGCGGCAAGACCACTCTCGGGAGGGCGATACTGCGCCTAACGGAGCCTACGTCCGGCAGGATCCTCTTCGACGGTGAAGACATCACGCACATGCCTGAGGGTGAGTTGAGGCTCCTCCGCCGAAAGATGCAGATCGTCTTTCAGGATCCCCACGCTTCCCTGAATCCTGCAATGACTGTGGGAAAGGCGGTAGCGCACCCCCTACAGATTCACGGCCTCGTGGAGAGTGCGGAGGAGGCGAAAGAAGAGGTGTTGAAGAGACTCGTTGAGGTCGGTCTGGAGCCGGCGGAGGAGTTCTACGAGAGATACCCTGCGGACTTGAGCGGCGGACAAAAGCAGAGGGTTGTCATCGCCAGGGCCATTATCCTGCGGCCGTCCCTGATCATCGCCGACGAAGCGGTTGCCATGCTCGACATGTCCGTGAGGGCGAAAATGCTTGAGCTTCTCATGGACCTCAGGCAGAAGTACGACCTGACCTACATCTTCATTACTCATGACCTGGCCACGGCCAAGTTCGTATGTCAGCGGGTCGCAATCATGTACCTGGGCAAAATCGTTGAGATGGGCGAGGCGCAGGGAATCTACCGGGACCCGTGGCATCCTTACACCCAGGCGCTCCTGGGGGCAATACCGATACCCGATCCTTCACGGAGGAGGGTGAAGGAGATTCTAAAGGGCGAGGTGCCCGATGCCATATCACCCCCGGGAGGCTGCAGCTTTCATCCCCGCTGTCCCGAAGCATTCTCGGCCTGCGGTTGGGAACCCCGGGACCTGAGAGATTTCCTCGAATTCCAGACGATGGAGACGGGGGTCGACCTACCGGGTCCACTCCGATCTTGGACCGTGTTGGAGAACTCCTTGGTCATTCCGGTGGAAGATGGAGATGAGGAGCGCGTCTCTGCGACTCTCCGCACCCTGATGGAGAACGCTGGACCTATGGCGAAAGCTATCGAGGGGATCGAAGTTCGACACAGGAACGCAAGGATTACGTTCCGGGAACCCCCGGAACTCAGAGATCTGGATGTAGCGGGAAGACTCGTCAAGTGTCATCTCTTAGACTCCGAGGTCTCCAAGGAGGGTGAGGGTTCACCTCCTCCACCGGAACCAACCTAGGACTGGCCGCAATGGAAAACCGGACAGTTTCGATGTGCTACTGTGAAGCCTCAAGTTGAAAACCCGCCTCTCTGGGAAGGCCATGATGGACTTCGCCCCCTTTCGTAGGGAGTGTCCTCAGTCGTACTGAACAGGCCAGGTTCTGAGAGAGCTTGAGCTGGAAACAGGCTGTGGCGATCAAAGACTCACATGCAATAGTCCTGCTCCAAGAATGATCACCCCTCCTGGCTGTCCCTCCTCTGGGCACCGACGAGGTCTTTTCTCGAAAAATGTTAAGTAGCCGCATCTCTTGTGTCCTCCGTCCTAGGGGTGGAGGTTATGGAACCAAGAAGATTTGGGATTCAGCTTGTGGTTGTGTTTGTGGTCATAGGCTTCCTTGCGGGGGTCGGAGTCGGCTTCGCCGTCTTCTATCGCCCCCCGGAAACGCCAACCATCATCTGGAGTTCGACGCAGCTGGCACCGCCAGCAGAGTCGGAGATCATTATAAAGGAGGTCTTGCCGCCCTTCGAGGAGGAGTTCGGTGTCCGGGTCACGTTCGTGCCGGAACAGAGCTACGCCACGTTCGAGGACCGGCTCGTGAGTGAGGCGGAGTCAGGCAATGTAAGGGTCACCCTGGCCGGTGGACTTCACGGTGACTTCACGTTGCTCACCGAGAGAGAGTATCTCATGGACTTGGACGGGATAAGCCTGCCGGATCGCACATTCATTCCCGGCCTCTGGGATTTGAGCCGGACGCCGGCCGGAGAGCAGTTCTTCATCCCATGGATGCAGGCCACCTACGCCATGGTAGTCAATGAGGAAGCCATGCAGTACCTTCCAAGCGGGGCCGATGTCAACGCCCTGACCTACTCCGAGTTGAAGGACTGGGCGCAGAACATCGCCGACAACACGGCTATGGACCGCCCTGTCGGTCTTCCAGCGGGCCCGGGTGGTCTGTATCACCGGCTGGGCCACGGCTACCTGTACCCTTCCTTTACTGGCAGGTCGGTGGCCAATTTCGACACCCCCGAAGCGGTCGCGATGTGGGAGTTCATGCGGGACGAGCTCTGGCCCCTCGTACACCCCAGCTCCCCCACTTGGGATGCGATGGATGCAGCCCTTCTAGCGGAAGACGTGTGGATTGCGTGGGACCACCAGGCCCGATTCCGCACGGCAATTACCACCAGTCCCGACGATTTCCGCGTGGTCCCTTCCCCGTCGGCAGATGAGGGTCGGGGCTACATCGCCGTGGCCGCAGGGTTGGCCATCCTTGAGGGTGCTCCGCGGCCCGACCTGGGGCGTCAGCTCATCGAGTACCTGACCCGTCCCTCCGTCCAGGCCCTGATTGCGGAGGAAGTGGGCTTCTTCCCTGTGGTCGATGAGGCTCAGCCGGAGATCACGGACCCGGCCATCGCAAAGATCGCTGCAGGCGTGACGGCTCAGGCAGGATCCGCAGACGCTATCCTGGCAACCATCCCGGGAGGCCTCGGGGCACGTGCTGGGGAGTTCTCCCAGATCTACAAGGATGTCTTCGACCGCATCCTCATTGCCGGTGAGAACATCCAGGCTGTTCTGGCGGACCTCGACGCGGACCTTCAGGCTCTCTTCCAGGAAACGGGGGCTGAATTCCCACTGCCCGGCTAGTCGCCACGCTGAGGAGGGACATGCGGAGCCGCCTACTGCCGTTCCTCCTCATCCTTCCGGCCATCGTCTACTTCCTCATATTCTTCGCGACCCCTCTAGGCGGAGGCATCTGGATCGCCTTCACGGATCAGCAGACGGGCGAGTGGGTCGGTCTCGCTAACTTCGAAGAAATGGCCTCGAGCCGTCTCTTCCAAGCTGCCTTCGCGAACACTTTCCTTCTGACCGCCGTGATCATCCCCATCCAGCTGGGTCTGGCCCTGGTCATCGCTCTTCTGGTCAACAGCCGCCTGTTCGGCACGGGCGCCTTCCTGTATTTGACCGCCATTCCCATAGCGATATCGGAGATCGCCGCTGCCATCATCTTCCTCTCCATGTTCACGGGCACAGGCTACCTCAATAGCTTCCTGCTCGGCCTCGGCCTCACGGAGACTCGAGTGGCCTTCTTGAGCCTTGAGGAACCAGGCTTTCTCTTCACGGCGGTAGCCCTGACAGAGGTGTGGCGGGCTACATCCATCGTCATGATCATTCTCGTGGCGGGTCTTCAGGCAATTCAGAAGGACTTCATCGACGCATCTAGGGTCTTCGGGGCCAGTCGGCTTCAGCGGCTCCGGTTCGTGGTCCTCCCACTCTTGAAACCCACCATCCAGACGGCCCTGATCATACGGACGGTCCTGGCCTTCCAACTCTTCGCTCCGATCCTGGTCCTCACGGGCCGACTCCTGCCGGTCCTCGCTAGTGAGACCTACCTCGCCTACGTCGACGTCCGAAACACTCCCGTTGCTGCCGCCTTCGCCCTCGTTATCATGCTCATCTCCACCCTCTTCGTCCTCTTCTACCTCTTTGCGCTACGCACGAGGTGGCGGCC
>JABAOH010001043.1_pt1 | contig 55733 bp, 36 predicted proteins | sample 7062181 | NCBI WGS metagenome assembly JABAOH01 (sample SAMN14538630, study PRJNA623070) | marine sediment metagenome | biome: marine biome [ENVO:00000428]; feature: marine pelagic biome [ENVO:01000023]; material: deep marine sediment [ENVO:00002113]; isolation source: pool of 5 deep marine... | reverse complement strand
TGCTCAGGTACCTCCTGAGCAACCCACGATAAATGGAGGGTCCAGCCGCTTCAATATGTTCTAGTTTTTCGGCTTTTATTCATAATCATCCAAGTAGCTGGTGATTGCATCACAAGGATCAGCTGCAGGATATTCTCTATCGCTGACGTGAATTTATTTTGACTAAAAGTTAAGTGCTTGGTATCATATTGATTAGCAGGTCTGCATCTTGAAGGAATTCACCTGATCACCCTTGAGCACTATTCTCCGGGAGCCGCATGATCGGCCGAACCGTATCCCACTACAAAATCACCGAAAAGCTCGGCGGCGGGGGAATGGGTGTTGTCTACAAGGCCCATGACACGAAACTCAATCGTACTGTCGCCCTCAAGTTCCTGCCCTCGGAATTGACCAGCGATGAGGATGCAAAAAAGCGTTTCATCGTGGAAGCGCGGGCCGCCTCGGCTCTCGACCACCAAAACATCTGCAACATCCATGACATTGATGAGACCCAAGATGGCCAGATGTTCATCTGCATGGCCCATTACTCGGGTGAGACCCTAAACAAGAAAATTGAACGCGGGCCGGTGTCTTTGAAAGAAGCTGTTGATATCGTGAGTGAGGTTGCTGAAGGATTGGCCGCAGCACACAAACATGGAATTGTTCATAGGGATATCAAACCTGCAAATCTCATAGTGACCGAAGAGGGCCGGGTAAAGATCGTTGATTTCGGCCTGGCAAAACTTGCAGGCAGCACGCGAATCACCAAAAACGGCAAAGTTCCGGGAACGCTTTTCTACATGTCACCGGAGCAGGCGAGGGGTGATGAGGTCGATGCGCGATCCGATATTTTTTCGTTGGGCGTTGTTCTGTACGAGCTCCTAACGGGCCACGTCCCATTCGATGGAGATCATGACGCAGCGGTATTATACGGGATCATGAACAGAGATCCGGAACCGATGACGAAATACGGGAACGATATTACGGAAGGAGTGCAGCAGGTCGTTGACAAAGCGCTGCAAAAGGATGTGGACAGTAGATACCAGGACGTCATCGATTTGCAGAAGGATCTGAAGCGCGTGATAGGCGGCGCGTCACCCATCCCTGGTTGGGTCATTGCTCTGCTACGCGTTATGCGTCGTTACCGCAAGCCGGCCATCCCGTTGGCCGTCGTGTTGATCGCGATAATAGTGTGGCGGATGATTCCTCCCCCTTTACCCGACCAGAAAAGTCTGGCAGTGCTTCCTTTTAAAAACGTGGGCAGCGAGGAGATCAATGGAGCTCTTATTTACGGTATGATGTACACGCTGACCAGTAAACTCACTCAGCTGGAACAATTCCACGAATTGCTATCGGTTATTCCCTCCAGCGAGGTGTACGAAAGTGGGATCACCAGCCCCCGAGAGGCTAGACGAGGGTTCGGGGTCAATTTAATTATTGCCGGAAGCTTGCAACGTTTCGGTGATAGTTACCGACTAACCTTGGATTTGATCAAGGTTGATACGAGGATACTGCGAGTACTGGCTTCCGAGATGATTGACCATCGGATAACGAACATATCTGCTTTTCAGGACGAAACGGTCGTTATTGCAGCGAACATGCTGAATGTAGAGTTGGTTCCGCAAGCACAACAGATACTGGCTGCGGGAGAAACGCCTGTGTCGGAAGCACTCAATTTCTACCTGCAGGGCCGCGGGTATCTCCAGCGCTACCAGGAGGAGCAAAACCTCGACCATGCAATTGGCTTGTTCGAACGGGCCCTCGAGCATGATTCCCTCTATACGCTAGCTTATGCCGGATTGGGAGAAGCTTACTTGCGGAAGTTTCGCGATTCGAAAGATGATAAATGGGTGGAGTACGCAGTGGAGAACAGCGAACGTGCCATTCAACTGAGTGACTCTCTGGCGCCCGTGCATGTAACTCTGGGCCTGATTTACAGGGAAACCGGCGAGTACGAGAGGGCGATTCGAGAATTCCAGCGAGCGCTCGCGCTGGATCCGGCTAGCAACGACGCCTGTCTCGGCTTAGGCAGGGCTTACGACGGTCTGAAGAGGTTCGCAGAGGCGGAATCGACCTATCAGAAAGCCATCAGTATGAAGCCGGATTACTGGGCAGGGTACGACGCCCTGGGACTCTTTTACTACGGCCGCGGCCGATATGATGATGCCATTGTACAATTCGGCAAGGTCGTAGCCCTCACACCCGATAACAGCAAGGGTTACAATCACCTGGGTGCGGCGTACTACGCTCAAGAACGCTGGGAGGAAGCCGGGAAGATGTTCGAGCGAACGATCGCGATCGATCCGAAGTACTATCGCGCCTACTCGAACCTGGCAGTGATTTACTACATCCAAGAGAACTACGCTAAAGCTGCATCGATGGCCAAGAAAGCCTTGGAGCTAAACGATACGAACTATAGAACCTGGCTCAACCTGGCCAATGCGTACTACTGGATACCGAACAGGCGGAATGAAGCGTACGATATCTATCGACACGCCATAAAATTAGCCGAAAAGCAGGTAGAGATAAACCCGCGCAATTCTCGAGCCGTAGCCAGTCTTGCCGGATATTATGCAGTGATCGGGGAGAACGCTAAAGCAATGGAGCTAGCAGAACAAGCATTGGCGATGAGCCCCGATGATATGAATGTGATGTATTTTACCGGCCACACTTATGAACAATTGGGCGAACGCGAGAAAGCCCTGGAATGGATAGAAAAAGCCCTGGAGGCCGGGTATCCGCAGAAAGAAATAGAGGGCGACCCGTGGCTGCGTGAACTGCGGAAGGAAGAGCGCTATCAGCAGTTGCTGCAAAGCAGGCGTGATGCAGACTAGATCCAGAGCGTGACACGTAGAAAGGGGGTGAGTGTTCATATCAGCAATTAAGGACTTAAATGGTGTAGCAAAAAGCCAAGAAGCAAGGAGGCTAACGATGGAAGCTCAGGAAAGATCGACGGTGGGTGTAATTCGCGTGGATGACAAATGGAAGGTAGACCAGCCCAATGTGCGGATGATACGGGGAAAGCAGATAAGATTTGATAACACGACTGGGAAAACAATGCATCTCCAATTCCCGCCGGCTCTCTTTCAGGATCCTGCAGGTACGGATGTTGAGTATAAGATCCTTGAGCCGGGCAGCTTTGTGGAGTTGACAGTGGTAAGTGACGCGATTCAGACGATACAGCGAGGTAATCGTGTTTCCCCCCCGCATTACTATGCGGTTTTTATCACCCCGGATAACGTATACGCAGGAGGTTCGAATCCGCCCCCGGAGATCGATGTTGAAGGTTGAGCCAGAAGCTCACCGATTTGATGGCGGATAGAAGCTGTAATCCTCATCCTTTATGGATGAGCCGACACAAGCGGTTCTCCGGAATGGGGAAAGCGTTCGGGCTTGAGGATTAAGAACGCTGGAGATACCCCCGGAGTGCCTATCTCTGCATCCAAAAAAGGATTTCTTGTCTGGGTAGCCAAGCGAGGCGTAGGCTTTCAGCTATAGTTCTATTTGGTGGAATTACTTTTTAACCTTGTCCAAGACACGGCTCAGCAAATGTGTCTTCTTTTTATAAATTTTCATATATCTGTAATGGGGGACCAATTCCGGCCTGAATTTGAGCTTGAACTCCCCATATCCTGTGATTTCTTTTCCAAAGGGTTCGTAGCTCTTTATGAAACCCATGTAGTATTTCTTATACCCATGATTCTTATAATAATCCAATGCTTTCCAGTGCAGCAAATTATTAGGTCTCAGTTGCTGCGCTGATTTGATACTTGCGCCAAACACGGCGTATACATCGGCTTTATCGTGATACGTGATCAAGCAAGAGAGGATTTCTTCATTTTTTCTTGCCGTCCAAAGATCGCACATACCTTCTCTCATATAGCTGCTAATTCTCTTTATAAAATTCTTCTGATCAAATATAGAGTAACCCCTTGTTTCGGCGTTATCTCGCAGCAGGTCAAAAATCTCGGGTAAAATACCTTCGGATTCCTCCTTTCTCGCTTCCACTCCACTTTTAGTGGCTTTCTTTATTGCACGCCTGTTTGGCGATTTAAGAGCGGCGAATAGTGTATCCATTTCCTTATTCAGATCGATAAATGCAACAGTATTTTCCTCTATCCTGAAATCCTTATTGCTCAATTCCTTGGCGACGTTTTCATTGTCTGTGTAGCCAATGACCTCAACTATTTTGCTCTTCTTCAGGAAAGAATCCATCTGTTCGACGACTTCATTGAAATTGATAGCTTCTTGGTTGGAGTTGATCAAAGGCGCCTTCCCGAAGGAAAAAGTAGGCAAACTCAGGCATAGATTCAGACGAAACTTGCGCTGGAGGCTGCCGACGAAAACAAGCTTCAATTTGTTATCGGCAAATCCGCCGGCTAAAAAGAGCCTGTTCTCGTCGAGGTCGAAAGGCTTGAAGTATTTGGGAGATTCAAACACACTGCTCTCAGGGCGATTTTCAATAAAACCGGCCCATTCCTCGAGGGATATCGGCTTGATTTCCATGGCCCTTATTTGAACTCGAATGACTGCACCATTGCTGTAACTTGTGATTTTAGTCCTATAAGGCTACAGGAAATTGGTTCGTATGTCAAGGGATGGTAATGAGTTGCCACAGTTCAGATTGCCGAGCGGCTGACTTCCCAAATGGGCTCTAATTGATTGAATCAGATGGCGGTGTGATTCGATGGAGAAACAAGAAGACCGCACTAAAGCGCGAAAGAACTCTAAGTAAGGAGAAATATGAAGGATGCTTCGTTGTGGAGCAGGGAAGCTACTGCAGCAACAGCTTGATCGCTTCCTTGGGGAGCAATCGCCACAACGTTGACGTGAGCCTCGTCATGCTGTAACTTTTGTGAAAAGTCCCCGGTTCCTCATAAAGTCTGTCGGGGAGCATGACGCGAAACGACACATCCATACCGCACTGATCCCAGCCCGCTCCTCCCATTGCCTCGATGCGAACATCCTTCCCTTTGCGCGTGACCTGGATGTCAAGCGGCTCAGCAGGGGAACTTCCGCTGGATTTTTCGCCGGCGTACTTGGTTTTCTCAACAACGAGAAGGACGTCTTTGCCATTCCATTTCTCGATCGTCACATCGCGATTAGGCAGTTTCAGATCAATTGCTCCGCCTTTTTCGACACAAATGGACATCGTTACCGTTTCGACCTCTGCCTTATCTTCGGTGGATCCGCTCTTCACAGCCTCGATGTCGTTTGATTCGCCGGTGTCCTTGGTCGGTTCGGTTCCGAGAGAGGAAGAATGGCCAGCCGCCAGCCCAAACCACAGCATCAGCACAATCAACCCGATAAAAGCGCTTCCGACGATCTTCAACGGCCCCGCCGGTGCCGGGAGCGAGCCAGATCGTAATGATGGACCGGATTTCATAATCTCCTCCATACTGTGGGGCTCGGTGGAAGGAAGTGTCTGTGTTGAGGAAACGCGTGAAAGGGCTGCCGACGATTAGCTGATGGATACTCGTGATGCTGCTCCCATATGCCGACAGTGCCCAGTATCATGGTAAAGATCGCGTTCGAAAAGAGTTCTGTCAATATCAAAAGAACTTCCTTTGTCGACTCCAGGGTCTTTAATTATAAGACGTTTCGAGCGGAAGTTTGGTTTCAATATTTTGAGAGATTGATCAAGGCTTCTTGATTCGATCCCACCCTTGGTTTTCGCACGATGATGCACGCTACCATATAGTCGCCTATTATTGTATTTTATTATATGATATGCAGTTATGCCGATATGATGAAGTTGTATGTGAAGACGGCTGGTCCCGTTCAATCACAGCCGATGCCTTAGAAGGCTCCTCTCAATCACGCCTCAACCGCTCTTTCGCTCCTTACTTTTAGCCCTTTTTCTACCCATCTGCTGCCCAGTACCAAGCCCACAGGACTCGTAACGGCAATGAATCCGTAAATCAACCACATGGTTTCTGTGTTGAACGGTCCGCCAGCAGGGCAGTAGCTCTCCATCAGCTTGCCGGTGTACAAGCCGGCCAGGGCTTTGATCATGAACCAGGGAATATTGGCGTAGGCGATGTATGCTCCGGTCTTGCCCTTTGGGGCCAGCTCTGCGGCGAACTGGAGGAAGCGCGGCTGCCACATTGCCTCGCCCAGCGAAAACAGAATGATATAGGACATGAGAAGGTGGAATTTCGGCCCGAGGCAGAAAAAGAACGTGGGCAGCGCGGATACGAGCGAGCCAATGATCATCATCCGGTAGACGGGAACCTTCCTGGTCAGCGCGGTGATCACAGGGACCCCCAGAACGATGATCAATGGATTGGCAATATTGACGATGCTCTCCATGTTATCGGCCACGATTTGCGAGTATGCACGGGTCACATACTGGGGCAGGACCAACCATTGATATGCGAAAAGCGTTTGCACGGGCATGAGGACGAAGATGAAGAACATGAATCTGCCGTCTGATATTGGGGCTCCTTTGAACCAATCGGCGATTGCGCGCAGAGGATTCTTGGAAGATTGCCGGTCTTCACGTGCCGGCTCTTCCACTTTTTCGGTGCTTCCAGCACTGGCTTGTTCGCTTTCTCGTTCTATTTTGTTCGTGAACAGGAAGATGAGCCCCAAGAGCATGAGGACATTGACAAATACACAGAACCAGAACACCCCGACGATGCCGAAGCCGTCGAAGTCCAAACTCCCAATATGAATCCCCGTCCGGATCCGAGGGGAGATAATCCCAATGATGACGATACCGAGGTTCATTCCGGCGTAGAGCAGGCCGTAGCCCATAGCTGCGGTCTTCTCATCACTGAATTTCCTAACGCCGGCATAGCACGAGGGCTGCATGAAACCATTTCCTGCAGCCGCAACTACGAGAGCAACCAGGCAGATCAGGATCATTGAGATAGATCCGGGGAGCAGGAAGCTGGGAACCAGCGGTAGAACGGAGCGTCCGATGATGTATAGAAGCGCTGAAATGATCAAGGAGCGGCGCACGCCCAGTTTGTCGGAAACCGGGCCAAAAATCAGCATGAATCCAGTTATGAGTCCCGTGTAGATGGACACCAGCTTGTGTCCGGTAGAGTCGGACAAGCCTGCCACATCGTGAAAGAACATCGCAAGCAGCGTCAGCATTCCGAAGTAGGAAATCCCATCCAGCCAGTAGGCGAAGTTCGTATACCAGAATCCGATCGGAGCGCCTTTCAGGGCCCTGAAAGAGCTGGCCAGCTCAGCGAAAGGATTCGGGATGCCCTTGGATTCCTTTTCCTCAGAGGAAGTGCTCTCTGAATGATCGTTTTCGCTCATCTCTTCTCCTGGGTTTGCCTCGCAGGCTATTGGCGCCTCGAGCGCCGCGACACTCCAGCACTGCCCTCCCGCTTGTTCGAATAGCGCATCAGACTCGGTTCCAAGGATCCGATGCGCATCAAGGGGCGCCGTACTCCAGCCACAATTAGCCAGGAGCATATCCTGACGAGGCGCGGAGCACAAGCAGATGTTCTTTTGTATTTTTGGATTGTGGATAAATAGAGATTCAAGCGATTCCTGGAATAATTTGAGGTGGTGAACCGGACTCATATAGTCTTTGCCGAATGTGGTATGATTAGAACGGAGTTCGCTTGCAGTTCAAAAGAGGGATTCGGCTGGATGAACGCATCGTATCAGGTAGGACTCGAGCTGCTGCCCCCGGATCTTCGTGACTACTTGGAGCGCCTCATCCCGCATGAGTGGATGTTCGAACGATAGCCGAGGTGGTATGATATTAGTCAGCTTATTGGCCCTCATGCTGCTGCTTGTGGGTGATACGGTCATGAGTCCAACACAGCGAAGTGAGGCGGAGCGCATCCGCGCAATTGGAGAAACCACCGGTCTCTCCCGGATGCTTCGGCGTGCTCTGGAGCCTGGACATGATTTTCAGCCACTCCCGAAGCCTGGTCCACATGATTGGCTGGCGAACCATCCGGAGCCGGGACAGACATTCGAGGAGTTCCTACGACTCAAACCAAACAAGCCGGATGCCGTTCGGAACAAAATATATCTACAGCCGTTAGAGAAGTTTCAACCGGGCGAAGCTCCCTCGCTTGAAAAACTGGAGCAGTTCGCCGAGGCTTTTTTCGCAATGGAGGTAGAGGTCCTTCCCATTGGCAGCCTGGATAGCAGCAACATCACATCGAGGGCAAATCCTCACACAGGGCAAACGCAGCTGCTGACCGTTGACATCTTAGCGCATCTCAAGCTCCGGCTACCTGATGACGCGTACTGTCTCCTCGGGATCACCATGCGCGACCTTTATCCCGATCCATCATGGAACTTCGTTTTCGGGGAGGCATCCTTAATGGACCGCGTTGGCGTTTATAGTTTCGCCAGATACGATCCCCGGTTCTATGGTGAAAAAGCTTTGGATGCCGGGAAGCTCGTGCTCCGTCGGAGCTGCAAAGTTCTGGCCCATGAGATGGCTCATATGTTTGGTATCCGGCATTGTGTCTTCTTCCACTGCCTGATGAACGGCTCGAACCATCTTGCTGAAAGCGACGCACGTCCTTTGCATTTATGCCCGGTGGACTTTCGAAAGCTTCACGATAGCGTAGGTTTTGACATTGTGGACCGATACCGCCGCCTCAAAGACTTCAGCGAGGCGGTAAGCTTTAACGATGAATCAAAATGGTTGGAGAAACGCATCGAACACATAACGGCCAGGTGATTCGAATCGATTGTTTCTGGCGGGATTTGTTGTCTCATTTGGAGAAGGACCGGTCCTGGAGAAGTGTGTTTGTTGCTGGTCCCGTGGATTCAGGGAAATCAACCCTGTGCCGGTTCCTTGGAGAGCATTTCGCAGTGCGCTTTTCCACCGCCGCGATCGACTGCGATCCGGGGCAGTCCATCCTGGGCCCTCCGGCAACCCTTGCACTGGCCTGGGAACCTAGGAAGAGCGAGGTTCCACTGGCGATGCGTTTCATTGGGTCGAACACGCCTTCCGGGCATTTTCTGCAGGCGCTGACTTCAATGAAACGGCTTTCCGAACGGGCCTTCGAAGAAGGCGCGCAGAAGATTGTATTCGACTCCTGTGGGTATCCTGTTACTGCCGCCGGCAGGGAGTTCTTCTATCAAACGTTGGACCTGCTCGAACCGGATCACCTGGTAGCCCTTCAGCAGATCGATGAAATGGAACCGCTCCTGGCAACCTTCACCCGCCGCAATAAACCGCGTCTCCACCGGTTGCCGATCTCCGAGGAGGTCATCCGCCGAAGCCGGACTGAGCGCCGCGCGTACAGACAGCAAAAGTTCAAGCGATACTTCAAGAACGCGAAGCGCCAGATGCTTCCCCTCGAGGGTATGGGTCTCCATGGTATGATCCCGGCTCTCAAGAACCCGCAAAGCTGGGATCATTGCCTGGTTGCACTGTGCGACCGGAAGGGCTTTGCGGTTGCGATCGGCGTGTTGGAGAAGGTCGAAATGCACGAATCCCGTTTATGGATCCATGCGCCGCCTTTCGATCGTAACCAGATTGCTTCGGTGCAGTTTGGCTCGTTGCGTGTGGATCATCGCTCCGGGGAAGAGCTGTGATCGTTGAGATCGCATTCACGAGCCTTCCATACCTTGCGGCTTCTCGCATCCTCTCCCCTCCTCGATAAAAAAATGACATGAAGCTCGTCTCCTCTTTCGTTGCATAAGGCAACACCGTCAATGGATTCTTGCTGGGAAGCGGAGAACTCTGGGGCTCAACCCGGATGTTGGGTGGTGCGGGCCAGGAATCCATAAGTTTTATATCTATATTTTTAACAAGGCATTATATGCACCTATTAAAGTGCTTTGAGAGCTCATGCATCGCCCAGGCCGTTTGACATCAGTCTGTCCGAACGGAGCCGGGTGAGTGGCATATAGCTTGCGAATTCGGGACCTGAGAGACCCCGAGGCGGTAACACCTTTACAATGAATCTCGTTAGGCTTCAGATAGGTCCACGCGAAACCGCGTCTGGCAGGCGAGCGCCATTTCGCTCGATTCTTGTTCTTGACATCGTCATCGCAGCAGTATGTCTCGTGATTTCGGGAACTGTTTTGGCGGCCCTTCCTATTGCGACTGACGATCCAGGAGACTTCCTTGCAGAAATTGCCGGGCTGAGTGTGCTGTCCCATTGGCGCTTGGGTGAAACCAGCGGCTTGGTCGCCGCCGACGTGGGGCCCAGTGCCAACAATGGGACCTACAATGGCCTGAGCCCTGGGCAGGCGGGAGCGATTAGAGGCGATTCCGACGGTTGTGTGCAATTCGACGGCTTTGTCGACTACGTCGAAATACCTCACTCACCGGATTATTTGATCGACAGCGCAAGTGTTCATCTGTGGTTCAACGTCGATGCGCTCGGCAATACCCAATATATATTCTCGAAAGACGCCTTCGGTTATGTAACAGGTGGGCATCTCAGCATGTGGGTAACGTTCTCTGGTGCGGTTCGCGTGCGCCTTCAGAGCACAACCGGCGATCATTTCGTGCAGTCGCCGAACTTTGTAAGTCCTGGTACGTGGCATAACGTCGTGTTCACATTTGGTGCGGGGGGGATGCGGCTCTATACTGACGGACGACTCGCTGACACTGATCCATACACCGGCGGATTGGCAACGTCTTCGGGTGGGGCGGGGAACTTTGAGCCGATTGCCATTGGCGCCAGCACTAGGATTTCTTCTTCGGGCTCCGTATTGCCATTGCAGGACTACTTCGACGGCACCATCGATGAAGTTGCGATCTTCGACACCGAGCTCACCGCCGGGCAAGTTCAAGATCTCTATGCAGCTGCCCGGCAATACTACACTCTCAACAAAAACAGCTCCCTTGTCATTGCGTCGATCGACGGTGTGCTGATCAATGATTTCGATGTAGAAAGCGATTCCTTGTGGACCTTGCTGGATGGTGGCCCGTCGAGCGCATCGTCATTCTCACTCAATTCGGACGGGTCCTTCGCATACACTCCGCTTCTCGATTTCACTGGCACCGACACATTCACATATCAAGCAAGCGATGCGAGCGGCACTTCGAATATCGCAACAGTCACTATCACAGTAAACGAGGGTCCTTCGCTGGCCAGTGCCATACCTGACACCACCGTCGATGAAGACAACCCGCCTATTGATAATTACTGTGACCTCAATGCCGTCTTCGCCGATCCGGAGCAGGGTGGCGCGCTCTCCTTCAGTGTAATGAGCAATTCCAATCCCGCTGTGATTGCGGCCACGATCGATGCAGACAGCGCTTTGGATTTGAGCTTTGGACCGAATGCATACGGGAGTGCAACTATAGTGATCCGGGCCACGGATATCGGGGGCCTTTTCGTGGAAGATACGTTCGTCGTCACTGCCAATGCCGTAAACGATACGCCGATGGTGGCCACAACAATTATCCTCGATAACGCTACCGGTTCCACCAGCGTCAGCACTCCACTCGCGTTCAGTCATGCAATTGGCGGCGGTTCAAATCGCCTTCTCGTCGTCGGCATCGGAGTGGAGGGATCGACAACATCAGATGATGACGTTCTGGGGGTCACTTACAATGGAGTATCTCTCACCAGGGCTGTCGCACATGGAGTTGGGTTCGGCCGCTACCAGAATGATGAAATATGGTATCAATTGGAAAGCAGCCTTCCACCGCCCGGCACATACACGGTTTCGATCAGTGTTGAAGGCAGCCCGGATGACGTCAAGGCCGGTGCGATTTCGGTGAGCCGTGCCGCTCAGCAAGCTCCAGAAGCTACGGCCTTCAACGACGACGGGGAGACGGGCAGCACCAGGATTCAAACGAGCCTCACAACGCTAACCGATTGGGCGTGGATTTTTGACTGTGCGGGATCCGGTAATGCGGTCTCGCTCACGCCCGATGCTGGACAGGCGGAGCATTTCGATCTGATCGGATCGAGCAGCGGCGTGGCGGGGAGCACCAAAGAAAAGGTAACGGCAGGCGCAGAAACACTGGGCTGGACAACGGATGGAGCTTCCAACCGCCTTTCGCACGTTCTCGCCGCATTTGCACCTGTAGCTGGCGCCATTCCGGATACCACTGTCAACGAAGACAACCCAGCTATAGATAATTATCGTGATCTCAACGCTGTCTTCGCGGATATCGAAGATGGCAGCGCGCTCTCTTTCAGTGTCGAGAGTAACTCCAATCCCGCTCTCGTTATTGCTGCGATCGATGCGGACAGTGCCCTGGATCTGAGCTTTGCTCCCGAGTCGAACGGCAGCGCTCAGATCGTGATCAGGGCAGACGACTCGGGAACACTCTTCGCGGACGACACCCTCATTGTTACCGTCATTGCCGTGAGCGATCCGCCAGTAGCAGCGGACGATCCTGGTTACAGCGAGCTGGTGATGGCCCTCAGGCCGGTGTCGTACTGGCGCCTGGGCGAGACCGTTGGGCCGACTGCCATCGACGAATTGGGTTCAAACAATGGGACATACAATGGTCCCACTTTGGGAGAGGGCGGTGCGATAAGGGCGGATACCAACACTGCTGCGCGTTTCGACGGTGTCGACGACTATGTAGAAGTCGGAACGTTCGATGTGAATGGGACGGGCATCACTTTGCTCGGATGGTTCAATGCGGATGACTTTGGCATCCCCCAGGCGCGGATTATATCCAAAACGACAGATACCGCTATCGATAGTCACTACTGGATGCTTGGCACAGATGATGTATCAGGGGAGAAGCGACTCCGCGCTCTCCTCAAAACGGGTGGCAGCACTGCTGCGTGGACTGCATCGAGAGGTGCCTTGTCGACCGGGCAGTATCATTTCGCGGCTCTTACTTACGAGGGCTCAATGATGAGGCTGTATCTGGATGGGGTTCAGGTAGACAGCTTAGCAAAGTCCGGCGCCGTTGATGTGAATAATGGTGTGCCTATCTGGATCGGCAACAATCCTACGGTTCCGACGAGTCGACCTTTCGATGGCTTGATCGATGAAGTTGCTGTTTTTGCGCATGCGCTCAGTGATTCGCAGATCCAACGCCTCCATAAAGCCGGCCTTGCGATGTACGAAGTTGACGAGGATGGTTTGCTGGCCATCGGTGCATCCGAAGGTGTCCTGGTCAATGATACGGATGCCGATGACGATCCGCTCACATCAGTGCTTGTAAGTGGCCCGTCAAATTCTGCATCGTTCATGCTCAATCCTCAAGGTTCCTTCACCTATGCCCCGGATGCAAATTTCAACGGTTCGGACATGTTCACATATCGAGCCTTTGATGGCTCTGATAGCTCAAACGTGGCCGTTGCAGCAATCACCGTGAATGCAGTGAATGATGCCCCCGTCAATAGTGTGCCTGCTGCGCAGGTGACGACTGAGGACGTCCCTCTGGCGTTCTCGACGGCTAACGGGAACTCGATCTCTGTAGCCGACGTCGATGCAAGCAGCAACCCAGTTGAAGTGACGCTCACGGCCGCTAACGGAGTACTCACTCTAGCGGGAAGCAGCGGTCTTTCTTTTTCAGCAGGTGACGGTTCTTTGGATCCCGCCATGACCTTCAACGGTACGATCACCGACATTAACAATGCGCTTGATGGGTTGATGTTCGATCCAATCCCCGGATATGTTGGACCGGCCTCTCTCCAAGTCGATACAAACGATCAGGGCTACACAGGTAGCGGAGGCCCGCTTGTGGACAGCGATACCATTGCAATCGATGTAGATCAAGGCGTGGGCGTCATCGCTGCAACCGCCAGGCGTGTATGGGGACTTACCGTGAATCCAGGTTCGCCGCCGGAACCTGTGTTTCTCATTAAGTTGGTCAATAGCGGCACCTCGGCGGATACGCTGGTCTCGATTACCTTTTCCAATACAACGTTGGGACAGGGCAGCCAAGCGGAGCTGGACTCCGACTGGTCGTTACTGACGCTCACCGAAGCAAGCGGTGCCGACCTCCTTCCCGGCGGAGGCGGACCGCCGACTGGGACGTTCTCCTTGGGACGGGCAACGTTCGACAGTCTCGAAGCGGCGATTCCAGCAGGGGATACATTGAACCTGATCGTCTCAGGCGGCGCTTCTCTTGTGGCGCGGGACGGTGATCAGCTCGACCTGATGCTCGCGGATTCGACAGCTATAGCATTCGCTTCACCCGTTCAGCTGCTGGCGGCTTGGCCGCTCAATCCAGCCGATGTGTTTCCCGTCGACGGCATGGTTGCTCAACAAATTTCGCTCGATCCCGTTGGGGCTTCGGTGTTTCCAACAGATTCCAATCGCAATCTCGCCTTGGACCTGGTTCTGCCTCCCAATGGATATGAGCCGGATACGCTGAATAAGCTCAACGTCACGAACCTCGGTACGGCGCTGAATGCTGCCGACATCCAGATGATGGAAGCCTGGGTGGACGACGGAGACTCGATCTTCAATCCGAGTGCGGATTCATTGCTCGGAAGTTTTTCTTACACAGGGTCTCGATGGGAGATCACCGGTTTATCCGTCTATGTTCCCACGAGCGGTCTCCGGGTGTTCGCGACGGTGAATATCGCGCAGATGGCAGCGGAAGGTCGCACGATTCGGTTGTGCGTACCGGCTGTTCCCGATGTGGCTATCGGAATGGAGAGCGGTAATGACGGACCGATTGATGTAGCGGTGGCGAATCCCTTCGCGCAATCCATCAGTTCCAGCGAAAGTGTCATTCTCACCGCCGCGCTCTTATCTTCCGCAACCGTTATTCCAGGTCAGCAAGACGTGCTGCTGCTCCAGCTCATTGCAACGAACAATTATTCGATTGAAAAGCAAATCACTGGCTTGGCAATCGATAACGATACGCAGACTCAGAACACAGCGAGTCAAGCAGATTTGGACGGAGAGATCCAACTCCTGAAGCTCAGGATTGACGGCAACGACAACGGAGTTCTCGACGACGTCGTCACGGATCCTGTGGTTGGATTCACATTCTTCAATTCTGGAAAGGCAACCTTTACCGGGATTGCGTGGAACCTGCCGGCCGGAACGTCCCGGCACGCATTCATCACCGCGGGTATCTCTCTTGGCGGGGCAGCAGACGGAGACATTATCGCGGTGAGAATCGGCGGGATCCTTGACGTGGACTTCGCGGATCAGACGAATGTTGTCGCAGCTTGGCCACTGAGTTCGAATGCGGAGCTAACCATCGATGGGATGCTCGCCTCGCAAATTGCTTGCTTCGATGTGCTCGCTTCAACGCTCGCGCCTGGAGACGGTCCGGTTCTCGCACTGGATTTGATCGTGCCCCGCAACGGTTACGCGGATGACATACTGCGCGGTTTCGAGGTGATCAATCTTGGAACGGCCGGTCCATCGGACATCGGTGATCTGCGCCTGTGGCGAGACGGCGGGGATGGGGCTTTCTCTGGAGGCGGTGGGGACGATGTTGAGATTTCTCCGCTCGTGTATTCGGGCGGGTCGTGGAAGAGCGTGCTCCTCAGTGAGACGCTTGCCAGCGCGGGTGCGCGGCTGTTTGTAGGACTGACGGTATCGGGCGCACCGGCGGATTCAGTAACAATCCGATTTGCCCTTCCGGATGATGGAATCGAAGTCGAATCGGGAAACGATGGCCCTATAGATGGACCAGTGGAGAACTCGGAAGCAATGCTCCTGAGTTCGAATCCTCTGTTGGTCGCGCTGGATGTGAGCCCGGCGGTAAGCACGGTCGGACAAACCGTAAGCGTGCAAATGATCGTGAGAAATGTGGGCATGGAGCAAATCAACGCCATCTCACCTTCGGCGCTCACGCTGCAGGGCAGTGCGGGATTCAATCTTTCGGCTGGGCCGCAGCCCGCCGCCTTCGATCTCGCCTCAGCTGCCACGGATACCATTACATGGATCTACATCGCTAATGGAGCGGGTTCCATGCAGTGGGAGGGATATGCTCAGGGCACGGGAGCAATAAGCGGTCTGCCTCGAACGTCGCTGGAAGCAGCTTCGAACCTTCATCAAGTATTTCTGGAAGCCGGCGAAGTCACGCTTTTCGCCACCGAAAGTATGCCATTCATGATCAGCCAAGGGCAGCGCGACGTCGTCCCGTTGAGTTTAACGTTTTTCGTCCCGGAGAATCCCGACGCATCGAGCGCGAGACTGCGGAGCCTCAGGATTCGTTTGGAAGATGGTCAGGCGGGAGGCATTATTCCCGCGGATCTCTTGTCACGGGTCATCGTCAGCGAGGGCAACAACACCTACCTGGCCAAAACGGTTCTGGAAACCTCGGGCTCCGAGGTGGATCTGACGCTGGCAACGCCGGTGACCGTTGCACCACTCGAACCCGTCACGCTGGGCCTGAGAATGGACATATTAGCGGCTACCGTCGTTCCGGAATTTCGGGTAGTGATCACCGATAGCACCTGGATTGTTGCGGAGGATGCCATCAGCGGCGCTCCCGCAGTAGTACGTTTGCAGGAGGGTTCTTATCCTATTGCCTCCGGTTTGGGCCGTCTCGTCGCACCGCCGACCGAACTGGATGTCCAGGCTACCGGAAACGTGCCGCAGCGACTGGGCCGTGGCCAGCTGGATGTCCCTTTGCTCACGGTCCAGCTGGACAATGCGGGCATCAGCGGACTCACGACGGACGTTGCCATCACTGGATTTGCCGTCGGCCTCGTTGATACAAACGGAATCCCCATATCGAATCCATCTCAAATTTTCGATCGCCTCATCGTCACCGGGCAATCCATTGTTTATGCTGACCGGCACCTGGGTTCTCAGGATAGTACGCTCCTCACGCTGGCGCTCTCTCCGCTTGCTGAAGTTGAAGTCAATATGCCGATGCTGCTAACCGTAGCGGCTGATATTGCAGAAAATGCTGTCATGGGGGCCTGTCGGCTGCGCTTGGCCGATTCAACGTACTTCGACGCGAGGGATGCCAACAGCGGTGCAGCTGTTCCAGTGATCTATCAGAGCCAGCCGATCGAAGGTGCCGATGTGATTATCGAAGCTCCAGCAGAAAGCCTGGCAGTTCGCGGCGCGCCGGCGTTTCCTCAGATAGTGAATGTAGGAGAGTCCGATGTAACCGCATTTACCATTGCTTGCCGGCATCCTTCACCTCCCGGTGTTGGGAGGATCCGCCTGGATGAGATCGCTGTGCTGTGTCAGAACGAGCTGCGCAATCCGCTCGTACCGGCAACTTATATCGAGCGTCTCCGCGTCTTCGAGAGTGGGGCGGAGATTGCGGACGTCACCAATCTCCCCGCGATTGGAAATCGAATCGACGTACCGCTCCCTGGTCTGCTGCTGGAGCCGGGCGAAACCGACACGCTGGAAGTTCGGATCGACGTGTCTGCAAGCGCCCCTCTCACGTTTCTCGAGCTTATAGTGGAGAGCAGCGGTATTCGTGCTGTCGATGCGAACATCGATGCGAGTGTGGTCATCGCACCCGAAGTCGGCTGGGCGCTTCCCGTGACTTCGGGGCTTACCCAACTGCTCCCGCCTGCGACCGAATTGGTGGTCGGCCTGTCGAGCGATATGCCGGCCGCCCTGGTGAAAGGTACGGCGGGTCTTCGGGTGGCCGAGCTTTCTGTGGTCAATACTGCTTCTGCGGGTTCCGGAATGATCACCGTGGATTATCTGGTCCTTCGAGCGGCGGACAAGCAGTTCTCGAGCGTTCCAATCGGTGCCGTCACGAGAAAGATTACCGCTCACAACGGCGTCAGCCTGCTGGGAGAGAGCGCCACGCTGTCCAGGGATTCCGCGACGGCATATGTCCCTTTTGCATCGCCTCTGGTCTTACAAGCAGGCGTATTGATGGACATTCAGATCTCCATGGATCTCCAAGATACCATCGGAGTTGAAAACTTCCGTGTGGGTGTCGACTCGAGCGATGTCGGTGTCGACCAGCCGAGCAGCGCTCTATTTCAAGTGCGTATAGAGTCCAAAACCGGCCAGCGGTTTCCCCTTTGGACTGAAGCGGGCAATTTCAGCCAACAAGATTTATCGGGCAGTTACTCGAATTTTCCCAATCCTTTTGCTGCGGGCCGCGAGCCAACGACGTTCGTGTACTACCTGGCAAAGGATGCGGAAGTCGCTCTCAGGATCTGGACGGCTCGGGGAGAGGCCGTCACGACGATTCGGAAGGGAACAAGGCGACCGGCGGGACTCTACCAGGATGATCAATGGGACGGACGGAACGATCGCGGCGTCGTCGTAGTAAATGGTGTTTATCTGGCTGAGCTCGTTGTGCGTTATACGGATGGCGGCGGCGACCGCAAGCTGAGAAAAGTGGCGGTAGTTCGTTGAAAAAGTGGGCTGCACCGATAGCCGGTGTCGGACTTTCGCCGAGAGAGGTGCCAGTGGTTCGGTAAACAAGCGGACCAAGTAGATGGTGCTTTCGAACGTTTGTTGAAGAGGATAGCGATAGATCGATGAAAAAGCGTTTCAATGAAATAATCCTCTTTTGCGCCGTTGCGGCATCGCTTGTTTTCGCCGGTAGGGTTCATGCCGAAGACGACGGCGGCGGGCGATCGGTGTTCGCCACCGGAGCGGGTATTCGAGCGTTGGGGCTCGGCGGTGCGTACGGGGCGGTGGCCAACGATGCAAGCGCAGTGCTGTGGAATCCAGGCGGATTGGGCTGGGTCGAAAGGAGCGAATTTCAAGCATCTCACACCAGCTATTACGGACTTGGGATCGATGAACAGTACGGGTCGTTTGTGATTCCGAGCTGGCGCTGGGGAGCGGCATCGATCACATTCCGGCACTTTGGAGTGGGCGGGATCGAGCGCCGGGATGATCGCAACATACTCCTGGAAGGCGGGCTGTCAGATAATGAAACCGAGCTGTCCATCGGATACGGTCGGCGAGTGGGTAATGCGTGGAGCATAGGCGGCGCCATCAAGCTGCAGCACCAGGGCTTGGCCGGATTCGGTGATAGTGGCTTGGGATTGGATGTCGGGCTCATCGTGCGTCCCCTGGCGGCGCTGAATATCAGCACCAGCGCCGCCGATCGGTTTTCCCTGGCGCTTGCTGTGAGAAACGTCTTGAAGCCTTCGATTCGACTTACGGACGACCGGGTTACAGATCCGACGGGAGTTCGGTTCGGTACCTCTTATTGGCTCCCGATCTGGAGTGGCCGGTCGCTGCTGGCCGCTTTCGATGTGGAAAAAACTGATGGCATGAATGCACGGGTTCATGCCGGTGTTGAACTGAACGTTCACCCCCTTCTCTGCCTGAGAACGGGTATTAATGACGGAACTTTTACTGCAGGCACAGGAATTCGATGGAGAGGGATGTCATTCGAATATACGATCGAGGACAATCCCATCGATAACGTTCACAGGTTCGGTGCGACGTTCACCTTTGGGGCTGCGGTCGATGAGAGCCGGCTGGCGGCCGTTGAAGCTCAGGAAAACGCGCTGCAGTCCAAATTGGCGCAGGCGTTCGAAGAGCAGCAAAGGGAGCGCGTTCGTCAGCTGCTGGCAGAGGCTGACCGGGCGAAACGTGAAGGTGAGTTCGATGAGGCATTGGAACTGATCACGGTAGTGACGGCACTCGATCCGGACCATGAAGATGCATTGAGACAGAAGGGAATCTGCCTGCGGGGGCTGGGAGAGAAGCTCGAAGGCCAGGGAGACTTTGCGGCGGCCATGTTGAGCTATTCGCGGGCCCTCGCCGTGTTGCCTCGGGATTCCGCTGCAATCACTGGACTCGAGCGGTGCCGTGATGAAAGTGACCGGTTGGCAGCTCGATCGGAAACGATACGCCAGAGATTCGCCGCCGCGTTGGACGCGTTCAGCGCTCACGACCTAACGCGTGCGAGGGATCAATTCGCTGCCATTTTACGGCTCGCTCCCGATGATCAGGAGGCGGCGGCAATGCATGAAAGAACGCTGCAAGCCATCGATCAGAGGACGACCGATCTTCTCGAGCAGGCGGAACGAATGATCGAATGGGGCCACTTGGACGAAGCGCAATCCCTGCTAGATGGCGTGGAGAAGCTCGGCCCCAATGCCCGCGACTTCCGCCGGATCAAAGCACAACTCTCCGAGGTCAAGAGACAGCAACGCGCGACCGGGATTTCCACTCAAGGCGGTGATGGGAGGACTCAGGGGAGTATATCGTCGGGCGGTTCCGGTACTCGGCCAATCACGGATGAACAGAAACGTGAGATTCGCCACTTGTATCAGCAAGGCATGAAAGCGATGGAGGATGGGCGCGCGCACGAGGCTGTCAAGTATTGGGAGCTCGTGTGGGCAGTGGATCCAAATCATGAACGCGTAGCCGATCATCTCAAACGGGAGTATCTCAGGAGAGGCATGGAATATTTCGCGGATGGTAAGCTCGATCAAGCCGTTGAGTTGTGGGAAAGTGCGCTGCGCGTGGATCCAGCGGACAAGCGAACAATGGGTTATCTCTCTCGTGCCAGAGAGCAAATGGCACGAACTCGAGAAATCCTCGGGAAGTGAGGTAGACGTATAAGCGCTATTGCGGCTGAATTATAAAAAGGATCGTATGAACGCAAGAAAGAAGAATACGTCCGCCTCGGTGCCTCGGCATCGCGTCATTGGCATGCGCTTCGTTGTTACAGCTGTGGCGGTGACGATGGTGACGTTCGCGATCATCGGGGCGGGGAGCGTTGCCGAACGGCATGCAAGACGAGCACTCATGCGCGAGCTCGAACAACGCTTGGTGCTCGAGGCGAGAAATCTTGCACTTCTCAGCTCGAGCGCCCTCTTGAGCGATTATCCGGAACTCACTCTGCATCCCATCGTCAAGGAGATGAAAACGGAGCGTCCGGACCTCGCCATGGTTTATGTGTTGGACCATGAAGGAATTATCCAAGGCCACTCAGACGCTGCCAAACTGGGGACGCCTTTCTCGGAAAGAATGGAGCTTCAATCAGTCGAGCCTCACATCGGACTTCGCGAAGGCGAGTCGTTTATGGGAGACACCGAGCTCCTTGCCGTCAACGCCCCGATCCTGCATCCAAACGGGAAGACGATTGGCAAAGCGATTGTCGGATTGGAAAGAAGCTATGTGGATGCGACGATCATCGAGGCCAGAAGAAAGCTCCTGATCTTTTTGTTACCCGTTTTGGGGTTGGCAATTCTACTGACCTCTCTACTGATGTCGGGAATGTTGCGCCCGATTGCCAAGATCCGGGAAGGGCTCGAGCGGATCGGTAAGGGAGATCTCAATAGCCGGTTGAAGCTGTCTTCGAGGACAGAATTGAGCGTCCTGGCGCAGTCCATCAATGATATGGCGGATAGACTCAAAGCCGCTCAAGTGGAACTGGTAGAGAAGGAGCGGCTCGATCATGAGATGGATCTGGCTCGCCAGATTCAGCAGTCCCTTCTCCCGAAAGCGACGGCCAAAACGGGTGGTTTCGTTGTAGCCGGTGCTCAAAGGGCTGCAGCCGAAGTCGGCGGCGACTATTTCGATATCTTTCCGTTGAGGGACGGCCGTACGGGTTTGGTTATTGCCGATGTCGCCGGCAAGGGTTTGGCGGGTTGCCTGGTTGCTTCGATGCTGGCCGTTTTGATAAGAACGCTCCGCAATGCTTATGCGCTGCCGTCCGCACTCCTCGTCGCGCTGGAAGACGGTCTCATTGATTCGCTGCAACCCGGGACGTTCGTAACGATTTTTTACGGCATCCTCGATCCAAGAACATCAGAAATCATGTACGCCTCCGCGGCGCACAACCCCATCATTCATTACAGCGCGGCCTCTAAACGGATTGATTCGCAACGAACCGAAGGGATCCCGCTGGGATTGATGCGCGATAACGTTCTCGAGACCACGCTCAAAGACTACTCTGTGGCTTTTGGTCCTGGTGATGTTCTTGTGCTGACTACGGACGGTTTGAACGAGGCAGTGAGCGCTTCCGGTGAGGAGTACGGTTTCAAACGATTGGGGAGAGCCGTTGAGAAGTTAGCGCTTCAGGGCTGCCAAACCGTTGTCGATGGTATACTGGAATCCGTGAGCAATTGGGAGGGGACGCTGGCCAGCGCTGATGATAAGACGCTTCTCGTTATCTGCCGGACAGGTACCCCTGATGCCGTGACGTATCCATCGGATTCAGGTTTGGCTCCTTCTTCAAAAGAGAACGATCTACTCACATATCTGTGGGAAAATCGCGAGGTTGGGAGCCAGCATCTTTCGGTACCTGCGCGCCTCGAGGCCCTGGACGGCATCAAAACTTGGCTAAGAAATTGCGAAGATCTTAAGCGCTTGGACGATCGTGACTTGGGCGTGCTGGAGCTCGGTCTCTATGAAATCTGCGCCAACATCGCCGAGCATGGGTACCGGTTCGATGCAACGAAACTAATTGATATTTGGTGGGTTCCACCGCGTGCCGAGGGAGCTGAAGCGCCTGCCGGGACACAGGTACCCAAGGGACCGGCAGGTGAATCGGTACAACAATTGCAACAAGGTTATTTTTTGATTCGTGACCGTGGAATGCCTCCTCGGCTGACCGATAGGCGCAAGGACGATACCGATTACTTCCAAGCCCGCCTCATGGGCAGGGGGCTGGGAATGAGCTTGATATACAAGACGATGGATGATGTCCAATTCTATCCGAATACGAAAGTTGGCAACTTGACAATTGCCAAATTTTCGGCAAATGCGAGCGAGAAAGCCTGGGAGGAGCCAAAATGACCGACCAATTCTGGCTGGAAGAAACGAAATTAGAGCACCCCATCGCCGTGATCCGTATTGGCGGAAGATTCGGGTCGGAAGGCGCGCAGAAGTTTCGAGACTTTTGCGTCAATTTACGCATCGAAAACTACCAGCACTTGGTGGTGGATATGACGGATGTGGCGTTCATTGCCTCAATCGGCGCAGGAACGCTCATGATTATGACACAGGTGTTCACGCGAATTAACGGAACATTGCAACTCGTGAATCTATCTGAGCCCGTGTTGCGAGTGGTGAATCTCCTCAATCTGGATCGCTTTTTAATGATAAAATCAAGCGAAAAGGAGGCTCTGGAGAGCGTTAAAGTCACTAAATAATCGGGCGGGCAGCGTCTATCTATGAATCTGTACCACGATTTTGGGCCCAACGACACCGACGAAAAAAATTCATAAGCTATTATAATCATTTAAGCTACAATCTCCCATCTTTTTCTGTTCTATCCCCGCCTTTGATTCAACTCTATGCATTTTGCATATGGGTGGCGCTACTGAGCGGGCTCATGTCCCAACGTTTTATTTGTGATCCACGAAGAACGTCTCAGCTTGACCTCTGGGCAGAACAAAAGCATCTTGCTATTCGTGCGGTGCGGCAGAATCTGCCTGCAGATTATCGGGTTACTGTTGCATTCCAACGAGATTCATTGGATAATATTGCATCCCACCCATCAGATACAGGTCAATGAACGCCAATTATTTGGTAAACAGAAACCTACTGAATCAACGGCCACCGAAGTGGTGTGGTCGCAGGAAGGGGCTCGAAGAATCGAGGTGGCATTCCTGGGCAAGTAGCGATTTGAGCGTTTTTTACTTACGTGAAGGACGACATACCGATTGGAAAAGGAGCACACTATGGCATTCACGTTCCAACCGAGGCGGGGAATCTATATTGACATTAGCGAGGAGATGAAGACGGCAGGTGCGCCGCTCACTAACGAAGAGGTTCAGCATTTCGAAGAGTTCGACTCGATCTACCGGTCATTGTGTGCGCTGATGTACAACTACGTGCCCATGTCCGGTCATCCAGGGGGATCCATATCATCCGGTCGATTTGTCGCATGCATTCTCTTCGATGCAATGGACTATGACCTGTCAAATCCCGATCGCGACGAAGCGGATCTCATCTCCTATGCGGCAGGCCACAAAGCTTTGGGCCTCTACGCTCTGTGGGCGCTACGAAACGAAGTGGCGCGCATTGGCGCGCCAGAACTTCTCGCCCGGGAAGATAGATATCAGCTCCGTCTCGAAGATCTTCTGGGATTTCGTCGAAATCCTACGGCGAAGACGCCCCTCTTCAATAAATACAAAGCCAAGCCATTGGACGGCCATCCGACTCCGGCAACGCCTTTCCTTCGCTTGTCGACGGGCGCTTCGGGTGTCGGTGTGGCCAGCTCACTCGGGCTTGCGTTTGGTGCAATGGATTACTACGGAAATAGGGCGCCGCGCGTCCACATCGTGGAAGGCGAAGGGGGTATGACGCCGGGACGCGTGAGCGAGGCGATGGCCGCCGCAGGCACGGCGTCTTTGGGAAACGCCGTCATGCACATCGACTGGAACCAGGCGTCGATCGATACCAATCGGGTCTGCCGCGATGGCGACCAACCTGGCGATTACGTTCAATGGAGTCCAATGGAGTTCGCGTATCTGCACGATTGGAACGTCATTCTGGTTCCCGAAGGCAGAGACTTCCAGCAGATTGTCGCCGCGCAGCGCAAGGCCGCCTCGATCGATAACGGCCAGCCCACGGCGATCGTCTATCGTACCACGAAAGGGTGGCAGTACGGCATAGAGGGAAGATTGTCTCACGGCGCGGGACACAAACTATGTTCCGATGGCTTCTATGAAGCGGTCCAGCCGCTATTGGAGAAGACGGGACGGATGCTTCCCACCTGCGAGCCAGACTGCCAGCGCTGCGAAGGTGGTAAACAGGAAGATGTGATGGAAGCGTGTTTCTGGGACGGCCTGATGGTTGTGCGCGCAGCATTGGAAGAGAGTCGGGAGGCAGTGGGCAATTTGGCCGGCAGACTCGTCAGTGCGCGTGATCGTTTGAACGAGCAAAACCGCAAACCTCGCGAAAAAGCTCCGCGGGTGGAAGCCGTGTTCGAATTGGCCGCCAAGAACGGGAAATCCATCCCGAAGGAGCTGACACTTGCCCCGGGGGATGTTACTACGCTGAGAGCGGAATTGGGTCGTGTGCTCAATTACTATAACAAGGCCAGCGATGGTGCCATATTAGCCGCCGCGGCGGATCTACTCTCTTCGACGAGCGTCATCATGACCGGCGACGGTTTCTCGGAAGGGTACTATAACGCGGGCAGTAACCCGGGATCGAGGATTCTGGCGACTGGTGGAATCTGTGAGGACGCCATGTCCGGGATTTTCTCAGGACTCGCCAGTTATGGGCATCACATCGGTGCCGGTTCATCGTACGGTGCCTTCATTGCGGCACTGGGCCATATCGCAGCCCGCCTCCATGCGATCGGCAACCAGGCCCGGCAGGCCATTGCCGAGGGCCCGTACCGGCCGTTTGTTCTCATTTGCGCGCACGCCGGTATCAAGACGGGTGAGGACGGACCAACGCATGCCGATCCACAGGCTTTGCAGCTTCTTCAGGAGAATTTTCCACGGAGCACCATGATCACACTCACCCCATGGGATCCCCAGGAAATCTGGACGCTGATGTCTGCTGCTCTTGCCAAACGACCAGCGATTATCGCGCCCTTCGTCACGCGGCCGAACGAAACGATCATCGATCGCAAGGCACTGGGTCTTGCCCCACCAACAGATGCAAAAGCGGGTGTCTACCTCCTCAAGAAAGCGGAGGGAAAAAGCGACGGGACGGTCGTTATTCAGGGCAGCGAAGTTGGCTACGCGTTTGTGGAAGAGACGCTGCCGTTGCTCAAAAAGGAGGGAATCGAACTCAACGTCTATTACGTATCGAGCGCAGAACTGTTCGATTTGCTCCCGCAGGAAGAGCAGGATCGGATTTTCCCGAGGGCCCATGCAGAGGAGGCCATGGGAATCACTGGTTTTACTCTGCCAACGATGTATCGCTGGATTCCTTCGAAACGCGGCCGTTTGATGACCGTCCACGCGTTCCAGAAGGGTCACTACTTGGGGAGCGGGAAGGCCCATAAGGTATTGGAGGAAGGGGGGCTCAACGGGGAAGGGCTCCTCAAGGCGATTGTTCGGTACGTGAAAGAGCAATAGATGCGGCCGCTGTGGTCGTTTCAGCTCTCCGATCACGCTTGACACCTCACTGTGATGTCGGCTAACGTTATGGCCTTCGCCTCGAGCCCACCGGTATCATCACCCGCGGCTGGCAGGCGATATTTTTCTAAGGATCCCGGCTCCGGTCGCGGCGAACAAGATGTCCGCTTGTAATAAGCGAACGAAAGCCCCGCATCCGCGCATATAATAGAGGGATTGAATTCAGCTGCTTGGAGGACTGATTTCATGGCGGTTCGTATTGGAATCAGACGCGAGGACAAGAGCATCTGGGAACGGAGAGTTCCGATAATTCCCGACCATGTGCGGGAGCTCAAAAACGAGGGCGTGGAGGTCCTGATTCAACCGTCCGAGATTCGGATCTTTGGTGATGCGGATTACGTGGCGGCAGGAGCCGCCGTCGAAGAAGACCTTTCCTCGTGTCCTGTTGTATTCGCCGTCAAAGAGATCCCAGCCACTTTCTTTTGGAGGGGCGGAACTTATGTGTTCTTCTCCCACACCATAAAAGGCCAAAAACACAACATGCCCATGCTAAAAAAGATGATGGAACTCGAATGCCAGCTCATCGACTACGAGAAAGTAGTGGACGACAAGGGAAGAAGGCTGGTCTTTTTCGGCTGGCACGCGGGAGTGGCCGGGATGATAGAAACACTCGTCGCATTCGGTCGGCGACTTGAGAGCAATGGCATCGAAAGCCCCTTCTTGGCTTTAAAAGCGCCTCATGAGTATGGTTCGATAGACGAAATCAAATCGGTTCTCGAAGTGATCGGTCACTGGATTCGGGTGGAGGGACTGCCCGAGGAGATCATCCCGTTGACTGTTGGATTCGCCGGATATGGCCATGTTTCCCAAGGGGCGCAGGAGATGTTCGATATTCTCCCGACAAAAGAGGTCCATCCAAGCAAGCTCAACGCTGTATCTGCCGACATGAATGGCGCGAAGAACACAATCTTCAAGACAGTATTCAAAGAAGAAGATATGGTGGTTCCGAAAGCGTCTGATGGCGTCTTTGCGCTCCAAGATTATTATGACCATCCAGAGAAATATGCGGGCATATTCGAGAACTACCTGCCTTATCTCACGGTACTGGTGAATTGCATATACTGGGATGAGAGATATCCAAGACTGGTAACCAAAGACTATCTCAAGAACAGGTGGAAAGGTACCAAACTGCAGCTGATTGGAGATATCACCTGCGATATCGATGGCTCGATAGAGGTCACGGTCAAAGCGACCGATCCGGGCAGTCCAACTTACGTCTACGATCCGGATACCGATTCCATCATAGATGGTTGGGAAGGAAACGGACCCGTGATCATGGCAGTCGATATTCTCCCTTCCGAACTTCCGAAGGACGCGTCGATTTATTTCAGCAATGTCTTGAAGGAGTTCATCCCGGCCATCGCAAAAATTGATCAAAATGTGGAGTTCAGCAAATTGGATCTCCCGGAGGCAATCAAAAGGGCCGTCATTCTGCATCGGGGCAAATTGACACCCGATTACGAATACATTTCGGATTTCCTCGACTGACACTCGGTCCAAATGAAGCTAGGAGGTATTGCATCATGGCAAAGGTTGTGGTGTTTGGAGCAGGGATGGTAACCAGGCCGCTGGTTAGGTATTTGCTGGATCAGCCCGATATTCATCTAACGGTTGCCACGAGAACCGTTAGCAAGGCCGAGAGAATGATTGCCGGCCATCCAAAGGGTGAGCCGAAATCCCTCAACGTTCAGGATATGAATGCGGTGGAGGAGGAGATAAAGGCTTCGGATGTGGTCGTGAGCTTGCTTCCGTACGAATACCATGTAAAGGTTGCCAATCGCTGCATCAAACACAAGAAGCATTTGGTTACCACATCCTACGTCAGCGAAGCAATGCAAGATCTCGATGCCGCATCGAAGAAGGCAGGGGTGCTCTTGTTGAACGAATGCGGTCTCGATCCGGGAATCGATCACATGTCCGCAATGAGGATCATACATGATGTGGAGAGGAAAAACGGGAAAGTAGTGAGCTTCCGTTCCACCACAGGTGCCCTGCCTTCCCATGAGACAAACAACAATCCCTTTGGATACAAGTTCTCCTGGTCACCGCGAGGCGTTCTCCTTGCATCGAAGAACGCGGCGAAGTGGTTGGAGAATGGGGAAGAGGTGAATATTCCCGGCGAGCAGCTTTTCGAAAACTATTATATACAGGATGTCCCGGGAGTGGGGGCGTTCGAAAACTATCCAAATAGAGACTCCATTCCGTATAAAGAAATCTACGGGTTGAAAGATGCGCACACGGTCTACAGGGGCACTTTCAGAATGACGGGCTGGTGCGAAACGCTCAGGAAAATCGTGGCCATCGGCTGGCTGAGCGAGAATCCTCCGAAAGGATTCGCGGGTAAAACCTACGGCGAGCTGACGAGGCATCTCATCAACGCTGCTCCTGAAGAAAATCTCCATAAAGCTGCGGCCAAGTTTCTCGGCATAGATGTGTATGCGGCGATTGTCAAACGGTTGGAATGGCTTGGTCTTTTCGGGGACGAGCCGCTACCCCAGGATAGAGACAATCCGCTCGATTACATGAACGTGCTCACGTTGGAGAAAATGCCGCTGCGAGAGAGCGAGCGGGACATGATCGTGATGCATCATGAGTTTGTCGCGGAATATGCAAATAGTAAGAGAGAATATATCACGTCCACTCTGGTGGATTATGGAATCCCCGGCGAGGACAGCTCCATCGCGAGGACGGTGAGCCTGCCTGCTGCGATAGCCGTTAAGATGATCTTGTACGACAAGATCACGGCAACAGGGGTGCATATTCCCATTTCACCGGGGATCTACAATCCCATCCTCGATGAATTGGAATCTTACAACGTGATCTTCAAGGAGAGGACCCAGGAGGTATGACGATGGCCCGCGGCTCCAAGTACTATATAGCGCTCGAGAACGAATACGGGGCTCATAATTATCACCCCATCCCTGTCGTGATCAGCAAGGCAAAAGGCGTTTGGGTGTGGGATCCCGAGGGCAGGAAGTATCTCGACTGCCTCGCCTCTTACAGTGCCGTCAACCAGGGCCACAGACACCCCAAAATCATCAAAGCCCTGAGAGATCAGGCGAACAAGGTGACCCTCACCAGCCGGGCGTTTCACAACGACATGCTGGGACCTTTTCTCAAGAAGCTAACGAAGGTCACGCAGTTGGAGATGGCGCTGCCCATGAACACCGGTGCAGAGGCGGTGGAAACAGCGGTCAAAATCGCGAGGAAATGGGGATATGAAAAAAAAGGCGTCCCCAAGAACAAAGCACAGATCATCGTATGCAGAGACAACTTCCATGGAAGGACGACAACGATCGTTAGCTTTGCCACCGATCCCGTGACGAGGGTGGGTTTCGGGCCTTTCACTCCGGGTTTCAAGGTGATTCCCTACAACGACATCGACGCTCTCGAGAACGCGATTACGGACAACACGGTGGGCTTCCTCGTCGAGCCGATACAGGCGGAAGCGGGAGTCAAAGTCCCGAGCGAGGGGTATATGAGGGCGGCCGGAGATGTGTGCCGGCAGCACAACGTGCTGTTTATGCTCGATGAAATTCAAACTGGCTGCTGCCGAACGGGAAAGATGTTCGCCTGGATGCATGAAAACGCAAAGCCGGATGTCATCATGGTGGGAAAGGCTCTTGGGGGAGGCGTTGTACCGGTGTCGGCGGCCGTTTCATCGAGGGATATCATGTCCGTTATCGGCCCGGGGGAGCACGGCAGCACGTTCGGCGGCAATCCTCTCGCCTGTGCCGTAGGGATGGCGTCCCTCGACGTCCTTATAGAGGAAAAGCTGGACAAACGAGCCGAAAAACTGGGCAGGCGTTTTCGCGAGGGGCTTCATAAGATCAAGACCAACAAGGTCAAAGAGATTCGCGGTGTCGGCCTTCTCAACGCCATCGAGATAAAGAAATCGGCGGGTGACGCACGGAAGTACACGGAGAGATTGAAAGAGTTGGGCGTTCTGGCGAAAGACACACACGGGCAAACGATTCGGTTCGCACCGCCTCTCGTGATAGAGGAAAGGGAGCTGGACTGGATGCTCGGAGCGATAGAAAAGGTGCTGGCGTAGGGGCGCTAGTAACGATGAAATGAATTAGCTGCCTTTAATCAGAAGCGGTAGGAAAAACCGATGCGCGGTTGGTAATAGTCGACATATATAATGTTGTAGCAGAACTGATAGTGGTCATGGAACAGGAGATTCAAGCCTAAAGCACCGCCAAATATGTCCGTCGTCCCCCAGCTGACTTCCGAGTAGTTGTTACCCGCTTCTCGTCTCACATTATAATAGAAAAGCAGCGGGCCGCCCCATACAGTGATATCAAGTTTGCGCCGGCGGAAGGATCGCTGGAGCTGGAGGATTGTTGTGGAGGAGAAGTGCGTCAGATCGAAGAAGCTCCCGGTTTTATCCCTGATGAACGATTCGGTGTAATGAGCGCCGGCGCTGAGAATGTAATCATCGTTTTTCCAAAGCAGCGCATGAAGCCCGATTCCTATGAGGTAGTATCTCAAGTCCCTCTCCAGTGAATGAAAGCCCTCATCCGCGGAAAACAGCTCCGCAGAAAGCGTGGCATACTTGCTGACGCCGTATCGCACAGGGAGCGAGAAGTCATATTGATCAACCACCATGGTGCTACGGATATTTTCCAAATCTCGATGAACCCAGCGAACCTGGGCTCCGACTTCAACGGTGCCTCGAGGAAGTAACGGCCCCAAAACCTGAGCCGGTGCCAAGCTTGGAACGAGCAAGGTGATCGAGATCGTCATTAGAATTGCGATTCTTGTTTTTATCATTTTCCTTCCCCCAGATGGAGTGCGATTCCCAGTCTCGCCTGAAAGTAATTCGCGTACACAACGTAGAAAAGTCCGGCAAAATGCTTGAAGAACACGGTGTGGGCACCCATTGCTACTCCAAAGTTATCTGAGGCCTCGTTTTTGATGGGAGTGTTCGAATCCCATGGATAGGTTTCGCCGATATCATCGACGTACATCGGACCGATCCACACATCTGCAGCATGATTACGAAATGTGAATGATCGGATAATCTGGAGGCCGGTGATCACACCACGAGTGCGTTTGTCGAAATGATTGGCCGATCGGTCGTGGTCCCACACTTCGTTGAAGTGGAAGCAGCCGGCAAATGCCCATTGGCGGTATTGATAGAGTTTCGCTGCGACGCCTCCTCCGAGCGCATACCGCCTGTATTTCAGTCCAGGGAAATCCTCATGGTCGAAAATAGAAATGGCTCCCTCAACCGACAGCGTCAGCCATTCGAAGCCCCCATATCGGGCAAACAGGGTGGAGACCTCCCACCGCATTTCCGTCGGAAGGTTGGGTTCCATATCGCGGTGGAACCACTTGTGGATGTAACCGAGCTCTGCTTCGCCGGACTTCAAGGTCGAACTCAAGATTTGAGCGTTGGCCGCAGAACTCGTATACAAGGCAAGAACGATCAAAAGTGTGACAATCAGTTTAAAGGTTTTCATCGGTACCTACTCCACGAGATATGAAATTCGATTGCTCGATACTAAAATGAGTGAGCCGTCTAGTGCATTGAGTATGTCCACGGGATGCTCGTTTATCTCCTGATGGTTCCAAATGAGCCCGTTGAAGTGCAGTAAAAGACCACCGTACCCGATGGCGATCACATCATTGGGGGCGCGCCCGGCAATCATGCGGAGATCGCTGGACCGGTAGCCCGGCTGGGACGACCACTCAATGCCGTCGTAGTGAAGGATCCCTGCTTGGCCCACTGCGAACACGTCGTTCTTGGAAGTTCCCCACACATCATAAAGTGCTTGAGTAATTCCGCTGTTCATGCCGCTCCATGAAGTGCCGTTGTATCGCAGGATTTTACCCCCATCACCGACGGCAATGACGTTATCCGATGAACTGCCCCACACCGAGTGCAGTCTGAATGGTTCGCCCTCCATCATGGCGTTCCAGCCGGTGCCGTCGTAGTGATAAATCGATCCTGTTCCCACGGAGAAGATGTCGTTTTGGGATGCAGCCCAGAATGCAAGTTGCCTTCCCGAGAGCGAATCAGCCGATAGCGACCATATCGTCCCATCAAAATGTATGATGGAACCAGTGGAAAGTGATGCGTAGAGATTGTCGAGTGATGTGCCGCCAAACGCCTCGACCCTCTCGTATTGCTTGACGGCAAATGATTCTCTCCACTGGTTGTTATCATAGATATAAATGCTGCGCTTGCGACAATAGCCGGCAATTCGCGATATCGATTCCGCCCAAGCTGCCTCTATGCAGACTGGTTTGTCCTCCCATGCCGATGTCCAGTTCGAACCGTCGAAATGAAGGATCTTTTTGTTTTCGCCAACGGCGTAAATATCAGAAGGTCCGCTCCCGTAAATTCCAAACAGACTGCTGGCTGTCACCGGTTCTGCCAGCGACCATGAAAAGCCGTCATAGTGAAGAATCGTTCCCCTATATCCAACGGCGTACACATCATTGAATGAAGCGCCCCAGACGCCATACAAGTTGTCGGACATTTCCGGAACAGGCATGGGCGACCAGTCACTTCCATCGTAATGCAGGATAATAGGATCCTCGGTAGGAACTCCTAGGATTTGCCCCACAACGTAGAGATCATTGGGGGAAATACCCCATATATCCCAAAACCGGCCGGAAGGATCACTGCCCCTCCATGTGGCACCATCCCAATGAACGATGTCGTACAATCTGACGAGGACGAGTGAAGGACCAGGGCCGGCCCATATGGCCTTAGGGCTTTTGTGTTCATTGAAGTCGTGCAGGATATCCCAAACGACGCCGTTGAAATGGTAAACATACCGGCTGTCCGCTGCATACACATCGTCCGCCGCCGTGCCTCCGACAACGACGGCGGCAATGGGTAATTCGCTCCAGGAGGTGCCGTCGAAATGATGGAGCTTGCCGTCGGCGACGTACACATCGTTTGGACCGGATCCCCAGATGTCGAAGATGTATAGCGTTTCGTGCCCTTCGAGCAATATCTCCTCCCAATCGACGCCGTCAAAGTGATAGAGCAGGCCATAGCGGTAACCGACGTAGACATCATTCCCGGAGCTGCACCACACATCGGTGAGCATGGCTCGATAGGAGAACTTTTCGATGGTATGCCATTCCAGTGAGGGGGTCTCCGGGGCCAGATCGAGTGGGCGCTGATCGCAAGCCGCGATGCCAGAGATGAGTGCCAGCACCAAGGGAAGCCAGAACATTGTGATGCCATCGAATACGCGCATTAAAAGCTACCGTTTGTACATATAGAGTGGGGGAGTACCAGCAGTAGTCGCGAATACTTCGCCCGTTGGACAGGCCCATATATCCGCAAAGATATCGCCTAGGCCTGTATTGGAAACAGCGGACCACACCGTGCCGTTGAAATGATAGATATCAAAGCCATTTAAGGCGAATACATCGGTTGGTCCCGTCCCGCTTATAGCGATAAAACTGGACGCTTTTGAATAGTTCGGATAAGTCATCGGCTCCCACTTCCTGCCATTGAAGTGAAGTATGGCTCCCCCGTCCCCCACCGCATAGACGTTTGACGGTGATGTCCCCCAAACACGTTGCAGATTCTGATTCGTGCCGCTGTTGAAGAACGTCCAGACCCCTCCGCCAAATCGGGCCAGAGTGCCGCTCGATCCGACGATAAATACGCTGTTCCGGGATGCCGCCCACACATCATTGAACGTTTCATTGCTTCCTATGTCCTCATAAAGAGCGATCCATTGGTTTCCATCATAATAGATGCACATCTTACCGTCGCCGACCGCCCAGACGGCGTCGGCTCCCACACCGAACACCGCCCTCAACGTTCGATCCGTCGGCACATCCGCCCGGTCCCACCGAATGCCGTCGTAGTGAAATACCTTCCCATTAGCCCCCACGCTGATTAAATGAGACGGCGATGTTCCCCATACATCAAAGGATTGCAAGCGCCCCAACACATTCGGCAGCTCTTCGAAATGAGAGCCGTCGTATCGAAACACTGCCGATGAACTCCCAAGGTAAATGTTGTTTCTATTCAATCCACATACAAACTCTGAATAGCGTGGCAATCCGCCCGATATGGACGACCATTCGTTTCCATCGAAATGGATGATTTTTTCGTTCGATCCAACGGCATAAATGTCATCGGGCGCAGCTCCCCACATTCCATACAAAGGCATACTCGTATTACTGTTCATTTCCTGCCATTCTTGACCGTTGAAGTGGAGAATCTCCCCGAACCCGTGAGAAATGAACACATCGTCATTCGCTGTTCCCCATAATGCGCGGATGGAGCTTACAGGCGGAGTGGGAGAAACGTGAGACCAGTTGAGTCCATCGAAATGCAGGACGACGGTTACCCCGGCAGCATACACATCGTCGTGCGAGGATCCCCAAATTTCAAAAAGAGAGGCATTGGTTGGCGAATCCATCTCCGTCCATCCGGTACCATCGTTGTGAAGGATCAATCCATTGTAGCCAACGGCAAAGATGTCCGAGGCGCTCGATCCCCAGATCCTGGTCGTGGAAGAACCTACATCCAACGAATCCAATTCCCAAGATGCCCCGTCGAAATGGAGGATCCCTTTGTAGGCGGTGAGGTAGATGTCGGATGTGGATGATCCCCAGATGCATCTTAGCCACCTGGCAACGTGTTCGTACAGCGTCGTCCATATAATCCCGTCAAAATGATATACCTTCTTACCGCTGTTTATGTAGATGTCGCTGCTCGAAGCCATCCATGCATCGTTCAGTTGAGACGATTCGGGGCCGACAACCTCCGACCACGAGGATCCGTTGTAATAGATCAAATTCCTTCCTGCAATCCCATAAATGTTTGACTCGGAGCTGCCGGTTAAATGAGTGTACGCATGATATGGCCCATCAATGCGCTCCCACGTCCCAAATTCCGTCTCCGGCGCCACATCGATCGGACGCTCCTCACATGAAGCAATGAAAAAGGCGAAAATGCAGAAGAGCAGCAGTGGAAGTTGTCTGAGAAAGGAATAACGACTCCGGAAGGTCACCATTCTGATTCACAGGGGTGGTTGAAAGAGATGGGGAGACACGAGCAACTCCCCCATATGCTCGCAAAGATTAGTCTAGCAGATGAGGAGCAGAGATTCAATTGATCTCTTAAGTCCATGAGTGGATTACATTTGCAGAGCGTCCTTCCGGGCGCTACGTCGAGCCACTTTATCAATACCTTTTCGACAGGTCCCCGAATTTCATCCCGGCACGCCACAGGAAATACAGCCCTACGAGCGTGTTCGGCACGAGCTGCGTCACGTGGAACAATATAGAATACGCGAGAGCCTCTCCTTTTCCCACGCCATAGATGGCCATCGCCAGGACGCAGGCGTACTGGGTGGTGCCGATGTATCCGGGCGCGGAGGGGATCATCGAGCCGAGGGACACGAGGACGATGATCGATATGCTTGCGATGAAGGGTATGTCGATACCCATGGCGATGAAGCAGAGATACGCGCGGAGGATCGGAGCGAGCCAAACGAGAACGGAGACCGCAGCCAGCGGTATCAATACTTTTCCGTCCCTGAGCGACCCGAGACCTTGAGCAAAGTTCTCGAGCGTTCCGACCAGCCTCGCGCGCAGGGATTCGGGAAGCGGACGCGCAACATAGTTCATCAGCTTGGCCGAGCTGTCTCGGTATCGTTCCATGAAGAGAAGAAAAAACAGCAGAGCAACATTCAATCCCAGCACGATCAGGCCGCTTCTTTGAAGCCATTCAGGACCGGTGGACGTCAGCAGCATTAACCAGAGAAGCGCCAATAGCGCAAAAACGTCCACGACCCGCTCGTAAACGATCGTGGCAAGGGACGCGCTCTTGCTGATCGCCTCGGACTTGCCGATTACGAACACGCGAACGATTTCGCCAAGCCTTGCAGGAAGGAGGTTGTTCGCCATCAGTCCAATGACCGTTGCCGAGAAGAGGCTCCACGTCCCGATGCGCTTTACAGGGAGCAGCATGAATTTCCATCGATAAGCCCTGAAGTAGTGCCCGATGATCGTCAGGACGGCGGCCGGTAGGAGGATCCAGTATCTGGTGTCTCCGAGAACGGACACGAACTCGGACCACCGGATGCCGCGAATTGCGAGGAAGAGAAATATCAGGCTGATAATGGATCCGATGATGAGCCGGCGTTTCATGCGTCACAAAAGGAGATTAAAAGGAGAAATTGAATAAAGCGCGGTCCACTGGTTTTACCTCTTGTCCGAATAGCGGCGCTCCCTGCGCAGGGAAGCCACCTGATCGGCCAGAAGGCCGAAGAAGAATATCATGACGGCCGAAACCAAAAGGAACAAAGCGAGGACGGAGAGACCGCGCCTCATGATAATGTAGCGGAGTCCCCAGCCAACACCGGAAACGAAGAGAAATATGCTCATCGGCCCGAATACGCGGAACGGGTCGAGAAGAGTTGTCAAACGCAGCACGAGGAGTGCCGTGTCCATGCCGTCTCGGAGAGGCCGAACGGTGCTTTTCCCGATACGCTTTTTCACGATAATCGGCACGAACTTCACTTCGTGTCCTTCTTTCAACAGCACGAGTGTCGTCGTGGTGGAAGCGGAGAATCCGTTGGGGAGCAGGTGGAGATATCGCATCAACACATCCCGCCGGATCGCTCTGAGGCCGCAGTTGAGGTCGGGAATTTTTTGTTTGGCAAGATAATTGGCAAACCACGAGAGCAGCTTCTTGCCGCCCTTTCTGGAAAACGGCGCGTACGATCCGGAGGTTCTGTTGCCGAGAGTCGCCTCGGCATCTTCCAACTCATCGACCATCCGCTCGATATCCTGTGCTTCGAACTGATTGTCCGCGTCGAAGAAAACGATGATATCTCCCCGAGAGGAAAGAGTTCCCGTTTTCAACGCCGCTCCATAGCCTTTGTTTCGCGAATGCCGGATGACGCGCGCGGAGCTCTTGCGGGCCTCTGCTGAGGTATCGTCCGTCGATCCATCATCCACAACGATCAGCTCGTACCGTCGGTGGCTACTTTCGATGGCGGCCTCGACTTCCTTGATGGTGCCCAAAATGGCTTCGGCCTCGTTATATGCGGGCAGCACTACGGAGATGTCCACTTCGTGTTCCGTTTTGGCCAATGTATCAGACGTCACGAATCTTCTCCCTCTGTAAAGTTGGGCTGCCACGATCCGCCTTTCGCCGCCTCCCGGCATCGAGCCCTTTCGACCCTCAACACTGTGATCGGTCCTGCAGAGTGCAGCTGCTGGAAAAGATCGGGGTAGCGTGATAATTTTTCAAAGCCACCCGTTCCTTCATCATCCCTCGCGATGACATATACCTCTTCATCGATTCCGCCGAGCTGATGCAATGTCTCATCGGTCAGCGGCTCATCAGAATACAGGTTATCTCTGAGCCGGCGTCGCCGCGTCATTTCATCTTTGTCGTAGCCCCATTGGGAGGCGAATTGTTTCGTACCCCAGTAATAGCGCCGTGGACCGGCGGCGACAAGGAAAACCCGGTCGTTGCTGTCGATGAAGACGGCATCCCTGGATGTATTGTCCCGAACCCATGCGGCGATCTGTTGCTCCCATGGAGTGACGACTTCTTCAACCGGTTGGGCAAAGTAACCGAGCATTTGAATAAGGTTCAAGGGAAGAAAGAGGACGATCAGCACAAGAGCCATGACGGCTCCTCGTCTGACTCGCGTCGCGCTCCGGAGCGGCAGCTCTGCCAGCGTCCATCCTCCGACCACACCCAACGGAAAGTAGATAAAAAACGGAAACTTGTCGTATGCGTTCAGCGCAGGGAGCTTAATGGCTAAGCAGACTACCACAATAGAAAGCGTGGCGAGAAGCAGGAAACGCGCTTCGGGAGTTCTTTCGGCCAGCAGGCGTTTCAGCTGGAAGGCGGCGAGAAAGAAACCAAGAGCACATGAAATCACGATACTGGCGATTTTCACGAAGGAAATGCCGAAAGGGAGGAGCTGCTCGGATTCTTTGCCGTGGAGCACCACATAGAGGTAAGGGGACAGCACGATCAAGCCGGCCAGCAGCACCAAAATGAGCTTGAGAGCCTGTCTACGGTCAGCCGATTCAGTTCCGAAGCCTTTCCACTGGAACAGAATGAGGCCGCCGAGAAGCCCTGCAATGGTCACAAATCCAACGATGGTGTGGAAGGCCATCATCCCAACGGAAGCTAGAAAAGCAAAGACGATCATGGAGGTGCGCTTTTGAGATAAGCTCGAGGTGACTCCATACCAGGCAGCTGCCATGAGGCACAATCCGGTGGACAGGGCGGTCGAAACGATGAATTTGTCGAGAAAAAATTCCTGGTTCTGATGAATGCGGACGAACTCCCTTACCGTTTTTATATTGAGCGGGCTAAGCGATAAGACACGGGATACTTCGGCCATGCCGCGAATCTCACCCGTAAAGGCGCGGCCGAGCTTTATTGGGAGAAACACCCAGAAAAAAGCGTTGAGGCCTAGGACGCCCGTGATCATCGACAAGGTGCCGTATTTGAAGTGCTTTTTGAACAGAAGCGAGATGAGAAGGGTCGACAGACTGAATCCGATGATTGCCTGGATGTTGAGAAGCGGCATCACGGTGAACGCACTCACGTGGATCGCTTGGGAAAGAAGCAGAACCAGAGCGTGGAAGAACCACATGTATTGGAGAGTAAGCCCATAAAAATAGGGATCCTCCGGTGGCACGCCGTAATCGGCGATTTGGGCGACGACTGCCGTGTGGAACCAGGCGTCGCTGCGTATGCGCCACCACTCGTTGCTGAGTGGGAGATAGCCGATAAGGACGCAGAACAAGAAAATGATCCCTGCGAGAGTGACCGCCTGGCGGCCGTCGATTTCCCTGCGGTCTTGGAGCGAGACATTTCGCGCAAGCGAGACGGCGCTTATGGTGATCGAGGCCAAGGCCAGCACGATCAGAGCCGCCCTTGCGGAAAGCCCGAACGCCAAAGCGATCACCGCGCCCGAACCTGCCAGAACGGGACTCAGGACGGTGGCGGAGAGCGCGAGTTCCACCGGGCGAAGGTGCTTTTCCAGGAGCAGGTAGAGGGCGGCGCCGGGGAACACCATAAGGAGCAAATAAGCCGATATTCCGCCTGGGGTGAATAGCGAATCCGTAAGACACGAATAGAGCCCGAGACCGCCTATTAAAATTAAGATCCCGATGCAGGAAAATCTCTTCATGGCCGTAAACACTCACTAATTGGCAAAATATCCTCCGCTTGCACGAGCGCAAAGCGCCTTTTGGTCATAAGTGAATGATATCACGCAATATTCGCGCCAGCACCATAGTGGAGCGGACGGCATATGACGTCCGTCGGCCGACATTCTGAGAAGCTATTTAATTCATATTAAAGGAGATAATAGGATGGTGACAATTGAAATCCGCCCCTATTCACCCATTATCAGGAGATCCAACGTGCGGGTTCGAGGCCCATCACACTCTACAATAAATACGCTCTGCCAGGTTCCTAAATGTAGCCGGCCGTTCTGGACGGGAAGCGACAGGCTTCGTCCTAAAAGGCCGGAAGTCAGATGCGCTTGGGCATTGTTGTCCACACGGTCGTGCTGGAAACCGCCTGCTTTCGCAAGCGGTCCGAGCATCTCTGAGGCAAGCCGTTCGATGTCGTTGACCAGACCGGATTCATATTCGTTGACCGTAAGCCCGCAAGTGGTGTGTGGTACGCTGGCTAGGCAGATGCCAGTTCCTACACTCGTTTGCGCCAGGGTTTCATCGATCAGATGGGTCACATTGGTGATGCAAATCCGTTTGCTCGTTGATACCCGCAGACTGCTAGTTTGTGTTTTCATCGAACCTCCCCCTTCCAGTTATCGGGTGGAGTGCTTGATTCTTCCGAGGATCAGAGTAACCGGATCGTGAGGATTTTTGAAGGCCAGAATTGACTTGGGACCGATGTTTCGCTTGATTTTACCGCATTTACGATAGATACTGCTATCAGGATTATCTGGCTGCGCGGCACCGAAAGACGGATCCCATCGTGCGGCCTTTACCAGCTCATCATTAAGGGAGGCCGACCCTTGCCTGGTGGAAAAATCTTATCTTCGCTAACCAATGTTTTTTCGCGGAGCCCGCGCGAGCCGGAACGGCGCGAGGGCCCGGTCGACCCCGCGAACATCCGGGCGCTCCAAGAGGAAAACGAACAGCTAAAGAGAGCGCTCGAGGAGCTTTCCATTCTAAACGACCTTGCGAGAGCGATCGGGGCATCGCTCGATTCGGAAGATATCATCGAGAAAATCGTCCGTCGGTCCGTTCGAGCCGTGGACGCAGCGCAGGCGGTCATTACGCTCGTGGATCGACATTCCGATGATGCAATGAAAACCCTCGTCCGGGCGATGAGGACATCAAGTGCTCATGAGAGGTTTCATCTCAACCAGAACCTGCTTGGTTGGATGCATCTTCATAAGCGTCCACTCCTCACGAACGATCCGCGAAACGACGAGCGGTTTCGCGGAGTGAAGTGGGAGGAATCCATCCATTCGCTCATCTGCGTGCCGCTGATGGTCAAGTCCGAGCTCATCGGTGTTCTTACCGTGTATAACAAAAAAGGCGAATCGCAGTTTACGGAAGCGGACCAGCGCCTCCTGGGGATCATTGCTGCGCAATCCGCGCAAGTGGTCGAGAACGCACGCCTCTATGAAGAAGAAAAGGAATACGCACTTGTTCAGGAACAGATTCGACTCGCAAGGCAGATACAAATCGATCTGCTCCCCAAATATCCACCTCAGGTTCCTGGGTACGACATCGCAGGAGTGAGCATACCTGCCCAGGAAGTCGGAGGGGATTACTTTGATTTCATGGAAGTGGACAAAAACAAGTTAGTCGTGTGTCTCGGCGACGTTTCCGGGAAAGGGCTTCCCGCATCTCTCCTGATGGCGAATCTCCAAGCAACGCTCAGGGGGCAAACGCTGCTGGACATTTCTGCAGGAGAGTGCTTGACCCGATCTAATCGACTGCTCTTCCGGAGTACGGATCCCGAGAAATTCGCCACTCTCTTCTATGGGGTGCTGGACGCAGAGGAGCATCGGTTTTGTTTCAGCAATGCGGGACATGAAAATCCAATTCTTTTATCGGACACCGATGAACCGGTTCGCCTTGCCGTCGGAGGCCTCGTGCTCGGTGTGTCGGGTGAGTTCCCCTTCGAGGAGGAAATGATTTCCTTGAAGAGAGGCGATCTTCTGGTCATCTTCTCGGATGGAATCACCGAAGCGGGTAACGAAGAGGATGAGCAGTTCGGCGATCAAAAACTCGTTGATCTGGTGAGGAAACATCGCAGCGAATCCGCAAGCGGCTTGATCGAAAAGATCGTCGAGGCCGTGCGGGAGCACACCGATAAGGCACAGCAGATGGACGACATTACGATTGTTGTCGTGAGGCGAACCGATTAAAAGCCGTGACGATTCAGTAGCTCCGCGCGGTTATTTTTTCCCTGTCAGGATAAATTTGAAAAGGCCCTCGTCGGCTGCGAGTTACCACGACAAACTCAAGAGGAGATAGTGTGATGAAGCGGCATTTTCCGTCACGACTCTGCCTTGCCCTCCTCATGGCGATCCAGATCTCTAGCTTCGGCTGTGCAAGAATCCCTCACGCAGACCTTATTATTTCCGGCGGGCGCATCCATACGATGAACCCTAAAAACCCGATTGCTGAAGCGGTCGCCATTCAAGGAGACCGGATCGTCTATGTCGGTTCGGGTGAAGGTGCCAGAAAGTACGAAGATGAGATCACAATAGTCATTAACCTCGATGGAAAAACCGCTTATCCCGGTTTTGTTGATGCTCATGCTCACTTGATGAGTTTGGGAAAGTCTCTTGCTGAACTCAACTTTGTGGGCACCGGCTCTTCGGAAGAGATTCGTAAGATGGTGTTGGAAAAGCAGCAAGCGGTCCCAAAAGGAAGCTGGATCAGGGGGCGCGGATGGGATCAGAACGATTGGCCGGTCGAGGAGTTTCCAACATGGCGGGACCTGAGCGGTACAGAGGAGAACCTGGTTTATCTGAGGCGTGTGGATGGACATGCCGCATGGGTCAATAAGACGGTGCTCGATCACTACGGCATCACGCGAGAAACGGAGGATCCGCCCGGTGGGCGAATTATCCGGGATGAAAACGGCGATCCCACCGGTGTTTTCATCGACGACGCCAAGGATCTCATCACAGCGCACATTCCAGAGCCTACGATTGATGAGAAAACCGCTTGGGCGAAGGCTGCAATTCTCGAGTGCAACAGATACGGCATGGTCGGCATGCATGATGCGGGCATCCACAAGACTGACTTGCAGGTCTATGAAAATCTTCACGGTAGCGGCCAGCTTTCTCTCCGGATCTACGCCATGGCCGATGGCGATTCCATTGATTTTGTCAAGGAGCGATTCGCGCTTGGACCCTCTGCGCCTGTCGGAGGCTACGTTTCCCTGCGGGCCGTCAAATTGTATGCGGACGGTGCTCTGGGATCCCGAGGCGCCGCCATGCTCGAGCCATACAGCGACGATCCGCGGAATACAGGTCTTATTTTGACGGCACCCGATTCTCTTTATGAGATGTCGCGGCTGGCGCTCGATGCCGGTTTTCAAGTATGCACCCATGCGATCGGCGATGCCGGGAACCGAGTCATTCTCGATGCCTACGAGAGAGCGTTGAAAGAACACCGCAGCGGCGATCACCGTTTGCGAGTCGAGCATGCTCAGGTGGTGTCTCTGGAGGATATTCCTCGCTCCGCACAACTTGGAATCATTCCGGTGATGCAGCCGACGCACGCGACATCTGACATGTACTGGGCGGAAGACCGCTTGGGTCCGGAGCGGATAAAAGGCGCTTATGCGTGGCGAAAGTTTTTGGACAGCGGGTGCAAAATTCCGTGCGGATCGGACTTTCCCGTTGAAGGCGTGAATCCCTTGTGGGGAATTTATGCGGCGGTTACGCGTCAGGATCATGATGGGTGGCCCGAGGGAGGCTGGTATCCGGGCGAGCGAATGACGATCGAGGAAGCTGTGAGGGGCTTTACGATAGACGCTGCGTTTGCCGCATTCGCCGAAAAAGAGACGGGCTCGATCGAAGTCGGCAAGCTCGCCGACCTCACGGTTCTGGATAAAGATCTGTTCGAAATCTCCCCGAAAGAAATATTGAATGCTCGCGTGATCTATACGATTGTTGGGGGGAGTGTTGTCTACTCGGCACCTTAGCTTGACACATTTATCTCATTGTGGTTGCCCTCGCCGGGGATTCGTGAGTATTCACAGGTGATTCAGCTTGCCGGACGGCGCAAGATTCGTTATCCTAGTATCATAGAAGCATTTCAAGGTGCTCTATAGCCAGTAGCTGCAAGCGTTCGCCATTCGCACATTTTGCCCTGAAAATATAAGGATTGGATTCCTTAACACATACGTTCTCCTTCCCGCCACTCGAAATCCGCTCCGAGAAGCGTCATATAAGATCAGGTACTCGAACATCCTTTGCCGGCCGAGGAGGTAACTGTTGAAACAGCTGACATCGTTTTTTTGCGCATCATTCGTTTTTATCTCCGTTACCACTGCCTTGGCTTCCGCGCGGACCTGGTATATCAAGCCCGATGGCTCGGGTGATGCTCCAACAATCCAGGCGGGTGTCGACTCGGCGGAAGTGGGTGATGTCGTCCTTGTCGCCGCGGGCCACTATACGTGGACGAATCAGGGAACGGGGAGCGATTATGGATTGATCTTATTATGGAGGGATCGAAGCGGTTTCGAATTGCGGAGCGAGTCGGGCCCCGAAGCGACGATTCTGGATTCCGAAGGGCAGGGTCGTGTGATCAATTTGATGGCGTACAACGATGTCACGATAGACGGATTCAAGATAACGGGTGGTGTTGCCCCGGAATTAGGAAATTTCACCGGAGGCGGCCTCGGTGGGCATCTCTCCTCACCGGTTATCAGAAACTGCATTTTCTCCGGTAATTCCGCATTGTATGGGGGCGGAGTGTGGTTCGGCGGAGTCAGCGGAGTTCGCTTCGAGAACTGCCGGTTTGTTTCGAACACGGCTAGAAATGGCGGCGGAGTGTTCCTCATCAACAGCAGCGCGACGATGACGTTCGTGGGCTGTGTCTTCGAGAACAACGTCGCTTCGAGCAAGGGGGGAGGAATTTTCTGCTATAACGTCTCGATATCACTTGAGGGCTGCGGAATTTTAGGGAATACTGCCGGTGTGGAGGGGGGAGGCGTCCAATGCGAGAACATCTTTCCTTCTACTATCAGAAACTGCACTATCACTGAGAACGGCTCCCCAGTAGGGGGAGGGATTCGTCTGTTCCGATACTCTACGATAATAGTTCAAAACAGCATTGTATCCCATAGCAGCCAAGGCGCCGCGTTAGGTATCGAAACCGAGAGTTCGCTCGATCTTGGATGCAGCGATCTATATGGCAACGCCGGCGGCGACGACCTCCCTCCGGAGGTTATTGATTCAGGTGGCAACTTTTTTCTCGATCCTCAATTCTGCGGCGTGCAAGGAACGCATTTTTGTCATCTCCAGGCTGACTCGCCCTGCGCGCCGGGAAACCATCCGGATGGGGATTCTTGCGGGCTTATCGGAGCGTACCCGGTGAGCTGCGGCTCCGTTCCGGTTAAGGATAAATCCTGGGGCGAGATAAAAGCGCTGTATCGTTACTAAATCCAGAAGGGGGAAGTATCATGAGAATTGGCGTCAGTCGTGCGGTTGCGACGTGGATTGTCGTATTACTGCTGAGTGGGTGTTCGGCATACAGAGCTTATTATGATATCGGACTGGCGGCAGTTGAAAGACCTGCGCAGGCTTCAGAAAAATACGGCAAACACGAAATCACAAAAGTCGAAGAACAAGGTCCGGATATATCTTATTATGATGATAACGTCGTCCGGATCGTTTGGACGCCAACCCCAACGAGCATTTCATTCGAGCTGACCAACAAGACGAGCAATGCGATCAAGATCGTATGGGATGAAGCTGCATTCATGGATGAAAATGGACAGCGCCACAGAGTGAAGCACTCGAGTATTGATTATGAGGATATAGATGGGCCGCATCCGGCTACCGTCATTGATGGAAATGGGACGATAAAGGATTATGTCTTTCCTGCTGGCAATATCTATTACAGCGATGCCAGATGGCAGGAGAAGCCGTTGTTTCCCACTGTCTCGGTATTCAATACGGGTAACAGGTTGGAGGAAGAAGTCAACGAATGCATGGGGAAGACATTCCAGGTGTTGATCCCGATTGAGATCGAGGAGACGGTGCACCGGTATGTATTCACCTTCGTAGTGTCGAACGCGGAAGTGAGGAAGTAAGCGATTCCTACAGGCCAGTCTGGCGTGCTCTTTTGGCCTGCTGTTTATTGAATTTCTATCTTACCAACACGAGCTTACGTGCGAGCTTGCGGTTACCTGCCTGCAAGACATGGAAGTAAACGCCACTTGATACGTCTTCGCCCATCCGATTGCGCCCGTCCCAATGAACCCGATACGCCCCCGTACCCTGTTTGGTATCCACAAGCGTCCGAATTGGCTTTCCCTCGATGTTGAAAATCGAAAGCTTCACCCGAATGTTCACCACCCCATTGGGAATCTCATACCGGATCTCTGTACTCGGGTTGAACGGATTGGGATAGTTCTGGTAAAGGACGTACTGGCTGAATACGGGTTTTGTCCCGACGCCACCAAGGTCCGCTGTGACCTCCTCGGCACCCTGCAAGTCGTCGACGTAGCTCTGTATGGCAAGCATGCCGTCCAGAGCCTCGGAGAGCATCCTGAACCGAAGCTCCGCGAGATCGGTTTGCTCTGCGGCCGTGACCGGCTCCGTGCTGTACCCGCCCAGGCGCAGCCTCCCGTTTTCGAGCACGGCGCTTCCGATGCGGTCGAAGTCTCTGGTCAGCTCGGTTCGTGCAGTGCCGAGGTAGTCGAGCCGGTCGGCGGGGTAGATCACTTCGAAGCCGAATGCTTCGAGATTGGGCACACTGGCAACGCTGACCACTGCGGCGATTTCGCTGCCATCGAGCTGGATATCGCGGATCGAGACGCTGGCTTGCCCGGCCGCGAGGGGCTGCGAAGGTTCAGCGGGGGACTGACCACAGAAGGTACAAGAGCCATCCAGCCAGTGCTCGAATATGCAGAGCGCGTCCCCGGGCGTGATCTGCCCGTTGCAATCAACGTCGCTCCGAACGTCCCAGCCCGTGGTGCCGCAGCCTGATGCTGGGGCATCCGGAAAGCTCAGATACCCCTCAAAAGCACACAAAGCATCGCCAGGCGAGACGTTCCCATCACCATTTGCATCTCCATCGGCTGTGTACACTTCGCATCGAAACTCGCCGCAGACCGTCCAAAGGGTTTTGAAGTCATCGGTTGGATTCTCTGGACAGAGCAATGCAGACATCGTTGTATCGGTGCTGCAGCAATCCGAGAGAAAGTTCAGGCGAGCGAACGAACCGCCACTTCCGGGGGGAATCGGGATGGTGTCGAATCCGCCCACGCGGACGTGGGTTCTCAGATCTGCGCAGTCCAGAAGTTGCCAGTTGGCTGTCAAGCTACCGGGCTCGCAGGACAGGAACGTGAGGAGCGTGGAATCGTACGCAATGTCAACGCCCCCTGCATCGATTGGGATCATGCTGTTTTCGATTAGGAGATCGATACGTACGGTATCGTTAGATGCAAGCCCGCAATAATTGAAGAAGGAGCTCGCGATGAGCCGTGATGACGATGACGACTGCGTTCTAAAGCTCCAAATGGGCCCTTCTGTTTTGTTCCACTTGTCATCCTTTGCCACAATCTTCCAATAATATGTGGTGAAAAATTCTAGAATGCCGGGGTCGTACCAGTTTCGTGAATGGTCACTGGCCATTAAGGGGGGATTCGTGTCGGTGCCGAAATAGATATCAAACGTCAGCGGTTCATTCTCTGGATCCGATGATTCCCAACTAAGCTGCGTGGTAACCGGCTTGTTCACAGATCCATCAGCAGGCGACGGATTCGAAGGTACTTCTGGAGGCGGATTGACGAGGCAAAAGCAGCTAATATTTCCGTTTATTGCATGTTCCAAGCCCTCACCGGGTATTAGCTCTGAGTTGCAATCCACGAATCCAACAATGCCCGAATTGGGTTCAGGCAAAATTGGATAAAAACAACAGGATGGCGTGGTGCCGTTGCTATAGTAAACGATCGTTAATACGTGAATTGGTGAGGGAAAGCAGTGACCAAAGGCTATGGATATGCCGTTTTGCGAATCGCCAATGGCTAGTGGGAAAACTAGTTCGTCGCCAAGATAAGTCGCATCGAAGCACTGGGGTTTTGGCGCTGAGAATTGCACGGCGCTTGCGCCAACAAGGGAGTTGACGACGACATATGCTTTCAGAACTCCAGGACTGTAATCGACTGGATTGCAGTTACTACCGCTTGGATCGGTGTAGATTCCAACTGCCGGAACCTACGCGAAAGCGAGTTGAATCCAAATTGCATGGAACAAGCTGGCGAATAAGAGTTTTCTCAAGTAGGACCTTCCTTGTTAGCTGGTCACCGCCGAGAACCTCTGTACGCCAAATCGTTCCGCAGGCTATGGGAGCAAAGTTGAAGATCACGTATGCAGTTGATAATCGCAGCCTGCTGAACGTTGCACGTTTAATTAACAATAATAGTATATCGAAATTGTCGCAAAAACGCAATCAACATAAATCTTCTCATGGGCATGAGGATCGCTCTGCTGATTTGGCTGCATACGTGATAAGTACTTGCTCGATAAAGCATTAGTGGGCGAGGATCGTTGCAAAGTGCCTCACGGAGCTCCGGCGATTCTTGGAATCGATTTTCGGCTGTATGCAGGATTTGCCGCGTACAACATTTATATGATGAATCCCGGCCATAATTGCCAAGAGCCGATGATCACACTCGCAAGATATGATTTATCACTGAGCTGCTTAACAGAAGTGAAGTGGGAGGCATTTGTTTCGCCTCGATGGCTTGTTTGGACATGGAAGTTAATGAGGTTCAGCTCAGGTCCGGGCTACAAAGGCTTGCGTGCAGTGCTGGGGTAAGTGAGTAAGGAGAAAAGAATACAACATCCGTCCACTCTCTACTGACTCAGCCGAAAAAGGGCAGTCCCGCGGCCCGGCAGGCCCCCCGCCGGTAACCCGCGGGGAACAACGAGCGGAGCTCATCAAGAGTGAGATGGTTCGCTTGGCATGTTTCATAGACAGTGGGAATGTTCTTGTGGACGCGGTAGAAATCCCGCAAGTAGTTGATGACCTCCCAGTGCCGGTCTGTCAATCCGTGCGTCAAGTTCCATTCGCGCGCCACAAGATGCGCGAAGCGCTCATCCCATTGTTCGAAGTCTTCAAGGAAGCCGGCTTGTGTCAATTTCTGTTCGGGGCTAAGTACGCCATGGCTCTCGTAGGTCAGCCAGATATTGCTCTCGTACATGAACTCGTAGTTGATGCCGGCAATCCTGCACGCACCCCGGTGGTATCCAGTGGGGAACAGCTGTTTGAGTTTATTGAGCCTGATGTTGTTGTCGGCACAGGCCAGCACAACGACGGGCACCGTATGCTCCTCCAAGAATTTCCTTCGGAGGTAGTGGATGAAGCTCCAATGTTCGCCGGTCAGTCCATCGAAGATGCCCTGCATCCGGGCCATACCCTCGGCGAACGTCTCGTCCCACTGCTCCGGCGGATCGAGAAAGCCATGTTCATCGAGAGTATAGTCCTTGCCTCCGAATTCGATGCTCTTGGGTTCCATGTCCACACTTTCTATATGAATTCACGCTGCGATCTGCAACTCCACGGCACGTGCTTCGCAGCGAGACACGAAGGATATTCAATTTGAAAAGATATTATCCAGATTCGCTCTCTACGGCAACTCCGCTTTCGTAGTCAATGCGTTGGGCTGCTTTGCCATTGATGAGGATAGCACGTGATAGCATGTCGTGCACACCGCCGACGACAATGTCTTCATTGTGATACTCCATCAATTGGATCAGTTGCCGTTTGCAGTTGGAGCAGGCCGCTGCGACATATTTGGCACCTGTGGCCCGGATCTGCTCCATCTTTTTCTTGCCAGTGATCTCCATCCGGAAATCAAGGATGGTGTCCATGGCCGACAGGCCTCCGCCACCACCGCAGCACCAGTTGTCACCGCGGTTGGGATACATCTCTCTGAAATCCAGGCAGCTAGCCTCGAGAATGATGCGCGGTTCATCTACGATGCCGCAAGAGCGACCGAAATTGCAGGGATCGTGATAGGTGACCGGCATGGGATTCATGGTTTTGTCGAATTGGAGCCGGCCGGCCTTGATATGAATGGCTGTCCACTGCAAGCAGTTGGTAATCTCGAAAGGAAGATCTCCCCACCATTTCGCGGGCTCCATCATCATCTTCATGATGCGGTAGGCATGCCCGCATTCACCCATCAGCATAACTTTCGCGCCCAGACGCTTGGCTTCGTCTACATACAGCTTGTTGTCGGCCTTCATGGACGCGTCATCGCCGGTGAACAGCCCGTAGTTGGCGCCGTCGAAGCACTTGGAACTCATCGTCCATTGATCAGCCATACCGAGCACATGGAAGACCTTTGCGATACCCGTCGTGGCCTCTGGATTGACCAGCACGTCACCGGAAGGCGGTACGTAGAAGTATGTGGCCCCTTCCACATCGACCGGGATCTTTATGTCGATCCCGTGCTCTTCTTTCATTTCCTCTTCGAGAAATTCGATGGCCGCCATGAATGCCTTTGGCGAAGCACCGTCTGTGTTACCGGTCTCGAGCGATATGTCGACTACCCTCTGCATGACCGCGGGCGTCAGTCCCAACTCGTGCAGGATCGCACGTCCTTTGCGTGTGATGACCGAATTGTCTATGCCGAAAGGGCAATAGGTGGCGCACCTGCGGCAGCCCGTGCACTCATAGAAGTCTTCCGCCCACTTCTCAAAATCGTCTTCGCTGAAATCGCGGGCGCCCACCAATTCACCCATTAGCTTGCCGGAAGTTGTGCTGAGCTTTTTATAAATTGCGCGAATGAGGTCCGACCGAATAACGGGATTGATATCCTTCTCCGGCTTGGCATAGTAAACCGGGCATTGGGAGGCACAGGTTCCGCACCTGGCGCACATCTCCATATAAAGCTTGAGAACTTTCGGTCCTTGATTGATGGCGGTAATAGCGTCTTCCACCTTTTTTCGACGACTCATTATTATCTCCTCTTGATCAGGCTTTGGGTGAAGAAGATGCCACCGAAGTGGAGAATCTTGGAGAAGGGGATGTACATGATCAGCAACAAAGCCAAAAGTGCGTGCGTGAGAAACATGCCATGCTGAGGGATCTGCGGCGAGAAGGTTACCAGCGATCTGGCCCAAATTCTTGTTTGCTCCAGCTCGAAATGAGCTCCGAAGCGCATCATGTCGCCGGTGAAAATAATGGCAATCAGGAGCAGCAGAGCGAAGAAATCAGGCAGCCCAGAAATCTCTCGAACTCGCTGCATGGTCAGCCTGCGGATCAACAACAACGTGCCCGTTGCGAATAAGATGACACCAGCGATTCCGCCTACGGTGCCCGACATGGTAGCGATGCCTTCAGCTGACATGCCCATGGCCATCAATACTCGGTCCACGAAACCAGTGATGACCCGGATGTGCCCCAAGGCGACCAAAGCCAGGGTGGCGTGAAACACCCAGGCGAAAGTCCACAGCACCCTGTCCCCGCGAAAGAGGCTCGGAAAGAATAAAGCTTCAGCCACCACCGCCTTAGTGGTTCCCTCGCTGGCGGGGAATAGCGTCATTCTACCGGGCTGAGGGATTTTGAGCCATACACTTAAACGGTAGACCATACCGACTATAAAAATCACAACGGCTATACCGGGCAGGATGCCGCCCACAATGAAGGCGAAAGTACTCAAGTCTATCCTCCTGATCTTTGATCCAGCGATTATTCTCAGAGACAGCCATCCGGCCTGGGCAATCCGGCGAGGCGGTACGCGCCACGCGCCACACCACATGGGAACAAGGTACAGATTTGCTTGGAAGTCATGCCAACGGCTTTGCCGATCTTGACAATGGGCGGACCATGACCGTTCTTGAGGAAATACTCCTGCACATACTCGATGACCTTCCAATGCTCTTCGGTCAGAGGGCCGAGATCGTTTCTTTCGGCCAGCTCAACGGCCTTATCCCTAGTCCAGGTGGACAGTTCCTGCAGGAACCCGTCGTTATCCAGCTCCTCTTCTGTCAGCTTACCTGCTGTTAAAAGGTCTGCTGATGACTGGTCGGTATCCATTTTTCCTCCATGGTTAGAAAGGAAGGCGATCATTTGGCTGAATCGCCAGTGTTCGACCGGCAATCCATTCGTTTTAGATGCGGACGTGGTTCACCACGACCAGACCTGTCAACTCCTACTCTTCATTGGAGGTCTTCTTCGAAGCCCCCTCAATACAGTCCGCGATGTCTTGCACGCTAAAGGGCCTCTGGATTCGCGCAAAAATGTCCTTCTCACAAGAAGTAGGGAACTCGCCTTCGCTGGCGGCCAGCACCACACGCACGAACGGAATCCGGGGGTCCTGATTCAAGTGGTGGCAAATCTCTTGGCTCAATTGGGACCCAAGCGAGCAATCCACAACGGCAAAGTCCGGACGGAAGCTGCTGATCGCAGCAGAACACGCGTATTCGCAATCCGTGAATTCGATATTGTATTCGTGCTCCTCGGCCTGTTTTTGCAGCGCCTCGGTCAATTGTCCATCGTCACTCACGACCAGCACGTTGACGCCTTGCTTGTGCACCACACGGTAATAATCGCAGTCCTGGCAGCTGCTGTCGCAGCAGAGCTTCAGCGGGCCGGCTTCCGGCGCCAGCCTGACTACCTCGTAGCAGCGCTGAGCGCGCATCTGATAGACGGCGCAGTTTTGGCATTCTTCGAGAAGCTCCCCCTCGCCGTTGAATTCCCAGCAGTATTTAAAAGGTCGCTGCCGGGGCGTGGGTTTGAGAACCGTTTTGATCGGGGAGATCTGGGGCAAGGAGATCGGGCGCAATACCTGGTCCAGGTCGCGCACATCAATCCGATGGTGCCCCCCAGCCGTCCTGTGGGCCGGGAGAAATCCTGATCGAATCCACTTCAATATCGTATCTGGCGTGACCGAACAGTACTTGGCCGCCTGACCTGTGGTTAGTAATTTGGCGTCTGTTATCACTGATTTATTCCTCTCTCGCTATATTTTGCTGGTTTTAGCTTAAACGATCGGAAAATTCTTTGTCAAGGCTTTTTCTCGAATTTATGGATTTTATTGATATTTAAGCAATATCTATGCCGAAACTGTCACGCTATCTGGTTATCGTTTAGCAGCTTGCACGCGACCCGCTGAACGGAGCTATCCCCTTGCCTTCGAATGACTCATCCGCTTCGAACAACTCGAACTCCATTTTGCTGCAACTTGAACAGCCCCCTCGGAAACCGGTAGGATCAATTGGATTGTGTCGGAGAGATGGAGACTGGTAGAGAGATGTCTCGATCCGTTTCGCAAGCTGCGGGTCGAGAAGGCCGACTTCATTTGTGAAACAAAACTCGAAGAGGTTCCGACCAACCTATAGCTTTTCGGAGGGAATCAATAGAAGGTGACTGTGCGATTCATGCAGCCAAACAAGACCGGCATTCGCGCCGCTTCCATAATATGGTTTATACATTCTTTGAGTTGTTACAAATATCTCCAAGCAGCGAACTGATTATGTCCTTGACTCTTTATCATTCATTCCTTAAACTTTTTCGCCATAATTTTGGGGGGCGCCGTTTTATTGCACGCTCAGATCATGATACCGGCGCGCCCCCGAACTGTTTTAAACGAGGGAGGAGAGGTTCATGTCCAACACGTTGATCCCAATCATGCCGTGGCTGGGTGGGTTCGGTCTGCTCATTGCCGCGCTGACATACGTCACTATCAAACGCTACTCGGCGGGAAACGAGAAGATGATCGACATCGCCGAGAAGATCCATCTCGGCGCCATGGTGTTTTTGAAACGCGAATACTCGATCATCGCCATCTTCATGGTGGTGATCTTCGTTACCTTGAGTCTTGCTCTGAGTATCTGGACGGGCATCGCCTATCTTACAGGGGCTCTTTGTTCGATGCTTGCCGGCTGGTTCGGCATGGAGGCGGCCACTCGGACGAGCCCAAGGGCCTGCCAGGGAGCGAAGGACGGCGAAGCTCCCCGTGCGTTGGCAATCGCCTTCCAAGGTGGCTCCGTCATGGGATTGTGCGTGGCGTCAATGGGAGTGCTGGGGCTCGCGATCTATTTCTTTTTCACGAAACATAATCCGCAAAACGCGCCGCTGGTGATCAATGGATTTGCGATGGGTGCGTCGAGCATCGCGCTGTTTGCCCGTGTGGGTGGCGGCATCTATACGAAAAGCGCCGATGTGGGGGCGGACCTGGTGGGCAAAGTAGAAGCGGGGATCCCGGAAGATGATCCAAGAAATCCCGGCGTGATCGCCGACCTGGTGGGCGACAATGTCGGGGATACGGCGGGCATGGGTGCTGACCTGTTCGAGTCGTATGTGGGCTCGGTAGTGGCGACCATTGCGATTGGTGCCACATTTGCGAATCCGATCCCAAAGATGGCGCTTCCACTCGTTCTCATCTCGATCGGCCTGATAGCTTCGCTGCTGGGCATCTGGTCGATGGGCATTTTGAAACGCATGAATCCGCAGTCGGCCCTCCGCACGGCGACCTATGTGAGCGGTATCATATTTATCATCGGATCGTACATAGCGACGAACTCCCTTATCGGCGACACGCGAGCATTCTGGGCGATCCTGGCCGGCCTTTTCTGCGGAGTCCTCATCGGATTGGAGACGGAATACTTCACCTCAGGGCCTCCGATCAAAACTATCGCCAGGGCTTCGGAATCCGGTCCGGCGACAACAGTCATCACGGGACTTGCCGTAGGATTCAAGAGCGCGATTCTGCCGGTAATCACGATCTGTATTGCGATCTTCGTCGCCTACAAAATGAGTGGGCTGTATGGGATTGCTCTCTCGGGCGTCGGGATGCTCTCCACAATTGGCATCGTGATGTCCACCGACTCGTATGGACCCATCGCGGACAATGCCGGCGGCATTGCCGAGATGAGCGGGGCCGGTCCCGAGATCCGTAAGATCACGGACAAGCTCGATGCGCTCGGGAACACCACAGCAGCGATGGGCAAGGGCTTTGCAATCGGAAGCGCCGCGCTCACCGCTCTTGCGCTTTTCTCTGCATACCAGAACACGGTTGGCCTCCAAACGATCAGCTTAACGAAATCGACCACGATCATCGGCCTCATGCTGGGCGCAATGATGCCGTTTTTCATCGCGGCGCTCACCATGGAGGCGGTGGGTCGTGCGGCGAATCAAATGGTCCAGGAGATTCGCCGCCAGTTCCGGGAGATCAAGGGGCTCCTCGAAGGGACGGCATCCCCTGAGATCCAAACTTGTATCGACATCGTGACCAAGGGAGCGCTTCGCGAGATGATTGCTCCGGGTATTCTCGCCATCGCGTCTCCCCTGATCGTCGGCTTCGCCATGGGGCCTGAGGCGCTGGGGGGATTCCTCGCAGGAGCTACAGCAACGGGCGTGCTACTCGGCGTGTTCATGGCCAATGGCGGCGGCGCCTGGGACAACGGGAAAAAATGGATCGAGGAAGGAAATCTTGGGGGCAAAGGTTCGGATGCCCACAAGGCCGCCGTTGTAGGGGATACCGTTGGAGATCCGTTCAAGGATACTTCCGGCCCCTCGATGAACATCCTTATAAAGCTCATGGCCGTTGTATCACTCGTGTTTGCGCCGGTGATTGCAAGGATGCTGTGATCGCCTGATCGGGCTTACGAATAATACGAGCCATATAGAAACGGTTCGCTCCCTCTTCTCAGGAGCAAGGGGAGGGAGTTGTTTGCTTTGTTACTCCCTCCAATCCTCTCTGGGCTCGGTATCTGGATAATCCTCCTGGGACTCATCATCTGGAAAAACCTTCCTGGGAGGACAATGGTAACGAGTATTGGACTCGGTCATGTGGTTCAATGTCTCGATCGATGGCTTACCTTGTATCAGGATCATCCTTCGTATTATTGTCGTTCCAGTCTGCGGAGTCATGACATCCACGCTGGGTGCAGGATTGGGCGATTTGCTGTTTGCTCGGAGACGGCTTGAACTGGCGTTAGCTGCGATCTGAGCGCGCAAACAGAGAAAGCAATTGACTTATCGAGCGGTGTGAAAAGCTCAAATCGAATTGATCTCCCTCACAAAATCACTACAAGTTACCAGAAGAAGTGGTATAAATAAATGTGATCAGGTAAGATTATGCGTAAGAAAGTAATGATTACGCAATCAATGAAAAACTGGATGATAAGCACTGCACTCTTTTTAGCAATGGCCTCCTTGACCTTTTTTGCCTGGAGACAGCAGGTTGAGTATCAGCATTCTCTGCTGTCGAGGCATACCGAAGACGTGTGCGCTCAAGCTTCCCGCAGGCTCGAAGTATTCATGGAGTCGCATCTAAGAGTAGCCAACATTTTTGCCAGGCGCTGGTCAACACACGAGTCCCGGGATTTTTCCAGGCAGCGGTTTGAGAGATTCGCTCTCGTGTTGATCGAGGAATTGCCTGGGTTCCACGCGGTAAGATTGATTCAGACAAGTCAAGATCATGGCTGGGTAATTCCTCGCAGCATCCAAATCCCCAAGAGTCTGTTGGATCCCGAGCATCGGCAGGCGCTGGAGGAAGCACTCCAGAACGGCCTGATTGTACTGTCTGCTCCATTCGAGGCAGATCCGGGCAATGCGAGCATCTATGTCGCATTGCCGCTTCAGCGAGAAGAGGAGTTTCTCGGCTATCTTGTGGTGGATTTTTTACTAGAAACGCTTGTGATATTACGGACCTAGTGAGACAAACCTCCGGTTATTTTAACATACTCCTCAGTGCCT
>JABAOH010033712.1_pt2 | contig 55871 bp, 47 predicted proteins | sample 7062181 | NCBI WGS metagenome assembly JABAOH01 (sample SAMN14538630, study PRJNA623070) | marine sediment metagenome | biome: marine biome [ENVO:00000428]; feature: marine pelagic biome [ENVO:01000023]; material: deep marine sediment [ENVO:00002113]; isolation source: pool of 5 deep marine... | reverse complement strand
AAACGTCATGCTGCCGCTCTCAAGAATATCGATATAATCGAAGGTGCCAGGTACTTTATCCAGCAGGCGATTTAAAATTGCCCGCAGGGCACCTTATCTCTCGTACCGCACGGGCACTATTAAAACCCTATTGCCCTCCGTGCGGATCTACTTACCCATATTTTTATCTCCAGGATAGGCAGTAGTATCTGTGAGCTAAAAAAACGTTAAGCCTGCCCATCCTGATCTCTCATAAGAGTTTTTTTTGCCTTCGGCGACCAGGGAGGCTTTTTTGAAAAACCGCCCCCCTGGACCCCCTGAAAAACTTTTTATTAAAAAAAGCAAGAGCCTTTATTAATCTGATATTATCCTTAAGTTATCGCTTAGGGGTCGGCGGCGACCCCACCCTATAGGCGTCGTTCATGACATTTGAAGGGTACCAACCGGGAAAACGTTGTTTTTTTGCGCGTTTTTACAGAATATTAATAAAAAAAATCATGAATACAATGAAATTGTCCATTTATATCTTGAATTTCATTGCAAAATGAGTTATATTTTTAGGCATGAAAAATGAAAATAAAAATAAAAATGGCCCGGTTAATTTTACCATTAAGAGGGTTTTAGGGTCTAAAGGTGGATCATGGACGAAGATAGAAAGATGATAGATGAATTAAAGAAAGAAATTGGGCTGCGGATGCGAAAGGTTAGAAAAGCCCTTGGCTATACCCAGGAGAAAATGGTATCTTATTTTAATATTGGGAGAGCCAACTATTCGCGGATCGAAAAAGGGGAAGTGCTGCCTAATGCTGCTGTTTTAAACAGCTTAAGCACCCAATTTGGTGTCTCATTGGACTGGCTCATTGCTGACAGTGGGAAGATGTTTGTTCGGCGAGAAAAAAAAGAGCAAACAGGGAAAATAAACTTTGGTGAATATGGCAAAGAAGTCCGGGAGCTTTTAATGACCATGGATAAAGTTTCCATGGTCAAACATGCGATTTTGGGTTATTTCCTGGAATATAAAGCAAAGCATAAAGAAATTATTCAGCGAACCCTGGAAGAATGTGAGCCATCAACCAAAATGAACAATAACGGCAATAATGGTAATAATACCATTAATTGAGGCCAAAATAAAAACAAAGAAGTAAAGGATAACTCCTATGAGCATGAGTAAACAAGAGATTCTTGGTGAACTGGAGGAACTCCTGAATATTCCCCAGTTTGAACGAATTATATTTCATAAGATAGAGGAGTTAAAGTTATATCTAAAGGATGAGATCGAGCATTACAGGAAACTTAAAGGCTACTTCAGAAAATTAGCCTATGGTGATATGGAAGTGTTGAGTAATGAAGAAGATGAAAAAGAGAAAAGCGTGGGGAGAAATGGTAGTATTGATGGTGATAAACGTGGGCAGACCTATCATTTCGAACTGAGTCAAGAAAAAGACAACCAGTGGAACGTCGCCAGGCTCGAACCGTCACCACCGCCGGGATACGATATCTACGACATTATTCCCGAAGAAGTTATAGAATACATTGTTTCCCTTGATACCACTACCGGGGAAATAGAGACCATAACAGACTTATCGCTGCCATCTGTGGGGGGGATACGATTTGATCTGCACTTCACAAAATATTCCCTTCATCATGTTTTGGGTACAATCAAGACCCATCAAATCGAAGAAACGGAAGTTTTGGATGGCAGCGCTGTGGTCATGGAAAAGATATATAACTACACCAAAAAAGAACCGGAAGAAAGCGATTATAAAGAGCTTCTCTATTATATGCGCAAGTATCCGCCGCTGAGGATGTACTTTTTTACCGAGTTTCACATGAAAATGAAACCTCTTATTAACGGGAAAATGGTAGATATTACCGCAAGCTCACAGCCTGTGGATCTATTTTAAAGCTTTTATAACTGTTGATTTTTATATCTCCTTCAAAGGGCAATGACGTCAAAAATATTTCAGTGCTGAGGTAGACAACGATTTTCCCGGAATTGTTCAACCGGCTTACCAGGTTAAGAAATTGACGTTCCAGCTCTCGTGATTTACCCTTTAAGAAATCTTTTACCACAATCATTTGCTGGTCACCGGCCATGGAAATGGCACAATACATCTTCTGCACGATTTCTTCCGGTAATTTTTCTTTATTCCACTTCCGGTTCTTTGGGTCGTCTATTCCCAACATCCGCAAATTTTTTAATGCGGCTTCTTCTCCAACCCCTGTAATCTTACAAAAATAACTGAGCATGTGTGTCAGTCCTACACCAGTATCAATATCATCGGCGTTGACATTGTCGATGCAAATCGTATCCTTTTCTGCCTTGTAATATGTAAACAGGTCATTTTTGAATTGATCGTTTTTGCACAAAACAAAATAGGTATTCCCTTTTCTAAACTTATATTGGGGTTTCTTTGCAGTGGGTATCCGATTTGATCGCCTGAGAAAGACGAGATATGAGGCGAGGAAAAGAAAAATGGTAAGAGCCAGTGTGAGTCCTCCACCCACGAAGAACGATCCGGGTAAGCGGCTGGACGCTTTGAATATGTTTTCTTCTCCTTTGACAAAGGGTATGATCTTCTTATCATTGGACTCATATCTTTTTTTTAGATAGTATTGTATAAATTCATGCCGCAGCTTAAGCGTATAACTTACCAGGTCAATATATCCGCTGTATCCTTTTGAAGACAATTCCCCGCAGGAAAAATTATAAAAACTGGTGGGATAGAGCTGCATCACGCTTTCATACTCCCGCATTACCTTCTCAATATTGTTATTGATTTCCTCCTCTATTTTCGTGTTTTTCCTGTACCCGGTATCCAAAAAATGCTTGACCATTTTTTGGTATATCTTATTTCTTTCTCCCAATGTTTTTATTCCAACGATGGCCTTCTGCACCTCTTTTTCAAAATTCATGACCTCTTCCAATTTCATGATATTATATTTTTCATTGGCCTGGAGTAATTGCGATTTGTTATGTAAAAAGATTGTCATACATTCCGGGATAACGGATACAGAGACAAACCAAAAAATAAAGATGTAGATGTAAGCGCGCTGCTTTTTCCGTGATACCATGCGAATAAATAAACCTGCAGCATAGAAAAAGCTTAAAAAACACAAGAGAAAAAGGACAAAATAGAGAAGTATTTTCGACTCCTCCGGGGCAAATTGCAATGCGAATAATTTCGGGAGGCGCTGCAGTGCTGATACCAACCCCAGGAAGAAGATATCCAGGATGACCAGACGAAGGATGAGGTTCCCAAATTTGAAAAAAATTTTTTCGCTCTTTAAGGAAGCCATCCCCATGTAAACCATGAAGAGGCTTCCAAAGAGGAAGAATAAACCTGCCAGGTCCTTAAAAAAACCTTTTTTTTGCAGCAGGTTTCTTCCTTTATAAGACGTGTTTACTTTTAAGATTTCTGTCATATCGACATTGGAATACAAATTTTCAAAAACGCTGCTGTTATTAAAAAAAAGACTCAATGGCGACGGCTCATATAGTACACGAAATCCGTAGTCTCCGTATTGGCTGTAGGTCACATATAAGTCAACTTTATTTTTCTCGTGGGTAATAAATAACGCCTTCTCCTTCTGGAAGTTCTTATATTCAACAATCCCGGAATAAACAAAGAATATACCCACCAGGGTAAAGATGAGGAGGAAGATTACATTGCCCCAGAATCTAAAAATCTTGGCAACTTCATGTTTGAGTTTTGCACCTATAAGAAGCATCTTTCTCCTTTTTCCTTTTGTCGATTTGATTTTGTTATTTCCTATTCACAGCTATTATCAGCCAGCTATCGTCTTATTCCTAATTTTTAATTTCAGCAAAAACCAGGCTGGAATAATAGCCGAACTGCATCAAGTCGGAATACTGTTGATAGAGTGTTCTCAAGCCTTCTATCCCGGGAGAGATATGATTTTTGATGTCTTCCCGGACCTCTTCAATCCCTTTCAACAGCCTATCCAGATCGTCAATCATTTTCCCATATAGTCCTTTAACATCTCCTTTTACCAGGAAAGCGGCCACCTGGTTCATTACATCGCTGTGCAGCCTTCTCCTGGCAACCAAACCGGCATAATCAAACGTTTCCAACGTTTGCAATTTGTCAGGATTTAAATTCAAACCCTTCATTAGCGAGAATGCAGTTGAGTAATTTGCTTTCGAGGCTTCCAGGTATGGAGCCAGAACGTCAATTAATTTGTTCGCCTTTTGATAGTCCATTTGCCCCTGGCTGATCTCCGATTCCTTCAACAAACGTAAAAAATACGAATAAGAATCCAGGAAATTGGCAGCCCCATCAACAATTAGACTATTGATTACACCGGCGTTCTCCTTTTCCCCGTCAATCGGTGGATCATTTCCAACCCATGCACCCTGTAACCCGGGAACCCAAACCCAACACACCAAACACACAACCAATGAAAAACTCATTAAAAACATTAATTTTCTCATCTTATTCACCTCATTGTAATTTTATTTAAAATATATATTATTTTTTTCAAAAAGTCAAGGGGTTTAAGCGAATTTTGTTCATTTTTCTCAACATCCCCTCTCTTCTCAAAAAAATTTTTTCTTTTTTGCTTTTGGGCTTGTATTTCTTTGCGATTTACGTTATATTGAAGGAGACAAAAATGTGGATAATGTGCAATAGGTGCAAAGTGACAGAGTTTTTTCCCCTCCTCCGAGCTCTGCTTCACTATGCTATTATTTTTAACAATCATTCTTCTAAAATAGTAAGAAATGCTAAAAATGTCAACCTTTTTCCCCAAAAAAATAATCCATTTAAAGGAGAATTTTAAAGATGAAGGAGCAATTAAGGAAAGAAATCGGCATGAGATTGCGGAAGTTAAGGAAAACACTGGGGTACACACAAGAACAGATGGTTTCCTATTTTGATATCGGTAGGGCCAACTACTCACGGATTGAGAAAGGAGAAATCTTCCCCGGCGCTGCCATTTTGAACAGGTTGAAAATTGAATTTGATGTTTCATTGGATTGGTTGATTGCCAATGAGGGCCAGATGTTTCACCACCTTCGGGAAGGAATAAGGGAAAGAGAAGAACAAGTGGATTTCGGGACGTACAGCGGCGAAGTCCGGGAACTGCTGGTATACATGGATAAGGTGCCGATGGTAAAACATGCGGTGCTGGGTTTTTTCCTCGAATATAAAATGAAAAACCAAGACTATATCGAGGGCATTTTACACCGGGAAAAAAACGAAAACCACATGTCCCCATGAATGGTTCACCATCCACATTCTCAAGCGCCTTTTTTTTCCTTTAGCCATTGGTTTTCCGGCTCAAAAAACCGGCTCCATTCTGCCCTCACATTTTTTTCCCAGTTCCGGTGTTTAAACAATTTCGAAAAAGCAATCTTTGCGCCTCTAAGTGTCCTATAGTCTTTGTCCATGAGTAACTTCCCATTATGATTGACAACCAATCGGTAAGACACATTCCTCCTGACAATAAAAACCCAATTGATAAAATAAAAGGCCGAATTAATGAGGACGCAAATCTTTCCTGGTTCTTCCAGGTTTTCCTTCAGTAACAATTGTGTTGTCTGGTCGTTCAACGCCTTCCTCCTTGTTATTGATCTAGCCAAGACCTTTTGGGTCCCGGCTCGGCTGGTTTAGGTATTTCTAAAATATTAAATTAGCCTTGTCCTTTACTGATGTTTTGAGTTAAATTATTTAACACCAACTCTTAAGGATAGCCTTTATTGATGAAAATGTCAACCGGGAATTTTACAAAAATTAACATTCTCTTCATTTTTTTTTTAATTTTTCTTTTCCCCTCCAACATTTTATCGATTCCTGGAGTGGTATCCGGATTTGCGGATGCTTTCTTCTGCCAGGATTCGCAGTGGCTCAACAAAAGGCACATCCATATCCGCTTGCTTTAGTACCAGGGGGATTTCAGTACAACCAGCGATAATTCCCTCTGGCTGCTGTTCTTGTAATAATTCATTGAGCACCTCCAGTATCATCGTTTTCGGATGTCTTTTATATCCCCCCTTGATCCCTTTCTTTTGGTACACCGCCTTCATAAGCAACTTTTGATCATTATCTTTTGGTATTGCCACCTCTATCCCATTTTTATGGAAAAGGTCCTGGAACAACCTGGACTGAATGGTTCCATCAGTGGCCAACAACCCAATCTTCTTGAGATTCCCCAATTCTCGCTTTATGTAGCGGAGCACTTCTACCAATAGGTGAAGAAACGGGATGGAAACATGTTTTACGATTTCACCATAAAAATAGTGAGCGGTTACGCAAGGCATCACAATAAAATCGGCGCCTGCGGTTTCTAACATTTTTGCACCCTCGATTAAGTACGGAAGGGGGGAAGGTCCGTTCCCAACAATGGCGTCTGTTCGGTCCGGAATTTTGGGATTGTTGAACACAATGGAGGTGATGTGCTCTTGATCCTTTTCTGCTTTTGTTCCTTTTACAATAAGGTTAAAAAGATAGATAGTGGCTTCCGGGCCCATTCCGCCAAGGATCCCAATTGTTTTGCTCATCTGTGCTCCTTGATTACCGGTGTTTTAAATTGGTTGGCAAAACCTTGTCCCTTGCTGAAAACCTACCGCGATTTCCAGCGGTCTTGCTCTTTTAAAAAAGATTTATATGTATTCAGTATCCCTTGTTTTAAGGTATGCTGCGGTGTCCAACCCAACTCCTTTAACCGCGATACATCCAGCAATTTCCGCGGCGTTCCATCGGGTTTATCGGTGTCCCACTTCAACTCCCCTTCATACCCCACAATAGACTTAATCATTTCTGCCAGCTCTTTTATGGAGATATCCTCTCCACAACCAATGTTGATAATTTCGCCTATGTCTTTATAATCATATTTTTCCATCAGGAAAACCACAGCATCGGCCAGGTCATCCACATACAAAAACTCCCGCTTCGGTGAACCGGTGCCCCAGAGTTCCACAAAGGGTTTGTTGTTTATTTTGGCCTCGTGGAATTTCCGGATTAAGGCAGGTAATACATGCGACGTTTGCAGGTCATAATTGTCATTAGGCCCAAAAAGGTTCGTGGGCATGACAGAAATAAAATTGGTGCCGTATTGCTCATTGTAATACCTGCACATTTTCAGACCGGCGATTTTGGCAATGGCATAAGCTTCATTGGTGGGTTCCAGGGGAGAGTCAAGAAGATGAGCCTCTTTCATGGGCTGCGGCGCCAGCCTGGGATAAATGCATGAACTTCCAAGAAATAAAAACTTTTTTACTCCATGTTTGTAAGCGGCATGGATCACGTTGACTTCAATGGATAAATTGCTGTAAATAAACTCAGCCGGGTAGGTTTTATTGGCCCAGATGCCCCCTACTTTGGCTGCGGCCAAAAACACATATTCCGGCTTTTCTTTTTCAAAAAATGCTTCGGTTTCTGTTTGACGCTGCAGGTCAAAATCATCAATATCGCTAAATATAAGGTTGGTATATCCCTTTTCTTCCAACTTGCGCTTGATGGCTGAGCCAACCAGTCCTTTATACCCGGCAACATAAATTTTCGCGTCTTTTTCCATTCAGCACCTCGTTAAAACAAGGTTGAAGTTAAGGCTGAGGTTGAGGGGGAAGCTTTTCCTCCTTAACCTTAACCTTAACCTTAACCTGAGTTCAGTCGAGCCCTTTTTGGTTTTGGCTCGATTGATTTATTTAGTTATGTATTATAAATGAGACAAGACCAGAATGCAAGTTCTAAATGGAATATTCACTGACCTACTGACCTACTGAGAACGGCTTCAAAATACTCGATGGTTTTTCTCAGTCCTTGTTCCAGCGACACTGTGGGATTCCAGCCCAGGCACTCCCGGGCCAACGTAATTTCCGGCCTCCTTCGCTCCGGGTCATCTTCAGGTAATGGTTTATGAATAATTTTCGATCGTGATTGGGTGAGTTCAATAATCTTTTGGGCCAGTTCCATTATGGTAAATTCAACGGGATTACCCAGGTTCACCGGCCCGATAAAATCATCCGGGGCATTCATCATGGCAATGATCCCCTTCACCATATCATCCACATAACAAAACGACCGGGTCTGATTACCGTCACCGTAAATAGTGATGTCCCGGCCTTTTAAAGCCTGTACAATAAAATTACTCACTACCCGGCCGTCATTAGGATGCATGCGAGGACCATAGGTATTAAATATACGGACGACTTTTATTTTTACCTGGTTCTGCCTGTGATAGTCAAAGAAAAGAGTTTCTGCACACCGCTTCCCTTCATCATAACAGGAACGAAGTCCAATGGGATTAACATTGCCCCAGTACGACTCAGGCTGGGGATGAATTTCAGGGTTTCCATAAATTTCACTGGTAGAGGCTTGCAGTATTTTGGCCTTTACCCGCTTAGCGAGCCCTAACATATTAACTGAACCCATTACATTGGTTTTAATGGTTTTTACCGGGTTGTACTGGTAATGAATGGGAGAAGCCGGACAGGCCAGGTTGTATATTTGATCCACTTCAACAAAAATGGGATGAACGATGTCATGACGGATCAATTCAAAGTGAGGGTCCTTTAGCAAATGGCGGATGTTCTCTTTGGTACCGGTAAATAAATTGTCCATACATATGACTTCATTGCCCTGGTTTAACAACTGCTCACACAGGTGCGAACCGATAAAACCCGCCCCCCCGGTAACCAGTACGGTTTTGGTTTGAGGAATCTGAACATTTCGAGTATTCATTTTTGCCTCTTCTTTTCTTCCTACTTCCTACTTCCTACTTCCTACTGAGCGATTATCTCCATAATCTTCTCCTGGTCTTCTATATCCAGATACGGATGCATAGGTATACTGAAAATTTCTTGTGCGGTTTTCTCGCTTATGGGAAAATCACCTTTTTTATACCCCAGGTGAGTAAAGGCTTCTTGTAGGTGAAGAGGAAGCGGATAATAAATCGCCGTGGGGATATTCTGCTCCTTTAACCTGGCAATCACTGCATCCCGCTGGGGGTGCAAGATAGAATACTGTGCCCATGCCGAGATATTGTATTCTTTCACTAAAGGTACAGTTACAAAATCTTTTAGGCCATCACTGTACCGTTTGGCCACTTCCTGCCGCAGTTGGATTTCTTCAGCAAATATTTCCAGTTTTGCCAGTAAAACCGCTGCCTGGATGGTGTCCAACCGGCCATTAATCCCTACTCGGATATTATCGTATTTATTGGTACCTTTGCCGTGAACCCGGATGGAAATCAATTTGTCATGGATTCCCGGGTTATCGGTAAATACCATACCACCATCACCGTAACAGCCCAGGGGTTTGGCAGGGAAAAAGCTGGTGGCAGCCACATCTCCATGAGAACACGCTTTTGCGCCTTTATATGAGGCCCCAAAACTCTGGGCAGCATCCTGCAGCACAAAAAGATTATACTTTCTGGCAACGGCATTGATTTCATCATAATCGGCAGGCTGACCAAAAAGGTCCACAGGAATAATTCCTTTGGTGTTTAATTGGCCTTGCCCCGCGGTTTCCCTGATCACGGTTTCTAATTTTTCCGGATCGATATTAAAGGTATCCGGCTGGATATCCACAAACACCGGTGTAGCCCCCAGGAGTTGAATCACCTCTGCGGTGGCTATAAACGTAAAAGGAGACGTAAATACCGCATCACCGGGGCCGATATTATACGTCATTAAAGCCATAAGCAGCGCATCCGTGCCGCTGGCCACTCCCACGGCATACCGGATCCCGACATAACCGGCCAGTTTTTTCTCCAGCTTCTCTATTTCCGGGCCCATGATGTATTTGCCATGGTCCAATACCTTCTTAATGTTCGCTTCGATCTTATCCCTGATTCGCTCCTGCTGCATATGTAGATCGATAAATTCCATTTTTTTCGGTCTCCTTACTTTTTCGCCGTTATTTCTCCTGTTATTTGTTCTCTATTTGTGTCACGCTGTGGCCTTTTTTTATATATCTCCGGCCGCATTTTTTGCATGCGACGGTTTCTTCGGATTCCGGGTCCGGCGTCATGTCCAGTTTGGTGGCACAGGCACACATCCAACCGAAAAGCTTTGCCGGGGTTCCCAACATCAGGCCGTAATCCGGCACATCCCGCGTCACCACTGCCCCGGCTCCCACAAACGCATATTTGCCGATCGTCGTGCCGCACAAAATGGTGCTGTTGGCACCTAACGACGCACTTTTCTTTACTAAGGTTTTTAGGTAAAATTCAGTCCCCCGCTGCGGAAACTCACTGCGGGGATTAAGAATATTGGTAAACACCATCGAGGGGCCGCAGAACACATAATCCTCCAGTTCAACCCCTTCATATACAGATACATTATTCTGTATCTTTACATAATTCCCAATGGTCACATTGTTCCCTATATTGACATTCTGTCCGATGGAACACTTTTTCCCGATCCTGGCACCGCTCTGGATATGAGAAAAATACCAGACCTTTGTGCCTTCACCAATTTCCACATTGTCATCCACATAACTGCTTTCATGTACAAAATATTTCTTCTCAGGCATCTATATCTCCATCATCCCCTCTAATTCTCAACTGTTTTTCTGCTCGTTCCAATACCTTTAAAACCTTCAAACCTTCTTCTCCATCGGTTTTCGGGGTTTCCCTGTTCTCCAGGCAATCGATAAAATGCAGCAATTCCTCTCTGAGGGGTTCTTTCATTTCAAAGCGGATAGGGTAGGATTGGGCTTTTCGGGCTACGGGAATATCCCCTGCGATAAAATCGATTTTATGGGGATAAATCAAGAGTTTTTCCCCGTTGACATCATCGAAAACTGCCATTTTGTCTTTACCCACCACCACCAGTTTTTGTTCTTTGAAGGGATGCAGCCAGTTGACAAAAATGTGGCTTTTGATCCCGTTTTTGAAATCCAGTATGGTGAGGGTGGTGTCATAAATGTCAGATTTTACATAAGCACCGCCGTGGGCATCCACATGCACCGGTTCCTGGCCGTTTAATAACATCAATATTAACGAAATATCATGGGGAGCAAAACTCCAGAGCACATTCTCTTCGGCTCGTAATTTGCCGATATTCAAGCGGTTGGAATAAATATAGCAAATGTCCCCCAGTTCACCGGCATCGATGAGCTCCTTCAACTTGATCACAGCAGGATGGTACTGAAGAATATGCCCCACCATCAGTATGCGGTTCTTGCTTCGGGCAATCTCTACCAGTTGGGAACCTTCCCCGGTAGTTAATGCCAGGGGTTTTTCCACCAGGACGTCTTTGCCCGCCAGCAGGTATTCCCGGGTTAGCTCGAAATGAAGTGCAGCAGGTGCAGCAATAACAACCGCTTTTACCTCCGGGTTCTTTAAAATAGAACCTTCATCTTTCACATAATTAACATGGGGAAAATCTTCCTTTCTCTGCCGGATGTTTTCAATATTTGGGTCCAGGACAGAGTGCAGCACACCCAGTTCCAGCAAATTTTTTAAATGATTCTGGCCCCAATACCCGGCGCCAATTAATGCAATATTTTTTTCATTTTCCATTCTTTATCCTTTTCTTCGTGTAACTTCGTGCTTTTTTCCGCATTGTAAATTCCTTCGCGGCTGCATTCTTCTAGGCTTTCCAGATTTTTTCACTTTTTATTCCTTCTTGTTTTAATGCATTTCGCGTGTCGATAACGATTCTTGCTTTCTTTAAAACCTGTTGATAATCGATATTGGAATGATCGGTAACAATAACGGCTGCATCGTATTCACTGTCTTGTATTTTTTCCAGGTCCACCGACTGTAAGTTGAATTGGAACTTACGGGTTTTGGGTAAGGAGGGGATATAAGGATCGTAATACTCCACATGGGCATCTTCTTTAATCAACAGATCGATTATTTTTAAGGCAGGACTTTCTCTCATGTCGTCCACATTTGGTTTATACGCTGCACCGATTACCAGTATTTTGGCTCCCACCAGTGAACGGCCCAATGCGTTTAATGCCCGCATGATTTTTTCAATGACATAATAAGGCATGGTGTTGTTGATTTCACCGGCCAGTTCAATAAAATGGGTATGAATATCGTATTCTTTGGCTTTCCAGGTCAGGTAAAACGGATCAATGGGGATGCAGTGCCCCCCAAGCCCGGGGCCGGGATAAAACGCCTGGAAACCAAAGGGTTTGGTTCTGGCTGCCTCAATCACCTCCCACACATCAATACCCATGCGATCGAAAATCACTTTTAGCTCATTGACCAGGGCAATATTGATGGCCCGGTAGGTATTTTCCAATATCTTTGAAGCTTCTGCGATTTTGGGTGAAGAGACCGGTACGACGTTGACGATCTGGCTGTAAAGAGCGGTGAGCACCTCGATGCCATCCCGGGTCACGGCACTCACGACTTTGGGGATGTCACCGGTCTCAAACTCTTTGTTACCCGGGTCTTCGCGCTCCGGTGAATACCCCAAATAAAAATCCTTACCCACCTTTAAGCCGGTACTCTCAAGGATGGGCAGCATCTCTTCTTCCGTGGTACCGGGGAACGTGGTGCTCTCCAACACCACCACATGCCCTTTCTTCAACTTCCCGGCAATGGCCCTGGTGCTGTTCAGTACATAGGAAAGGTCCGGGTTGTAATGGTCATCCAGGGGGGTAGGAACACAAATCAAAATCACATCCACTTCTCCCAACCTGGAGAAATCAGATGTGGCACTGAACGTTTTCCTGTGGATCACGTACTTCTTTAAAAAATCTTCCTCAATATGACGGATATAGCTCTTACCGTTGTTAAGCATTTCAATTTTTGTATTATCCAGGTCAAATCCAAGGATGGTAAAATCATGTTTCAGAAATTCACGGGCCAGTGGTAGGCCCACATATCCAAGTCCAATAATCCCAACCAGGACGCTGCGATTTTTGATTTTCTCAATCAATACCTGCTTCATTTCCTTCACTACATTTTATTCTTATTATTCTCCCACCATTCCACAAAAAATGCCAGGAATACGAAAATAAAGAATCCCAGGATAAAGGAAATAACCGTAATTAATATTTTCCTGGGTTTGATGGGTTTTTTGGGCAGAGAGGGGCCGGATAAAAACTGCATTTCTTCGTTGAGGTTGCGGAAATTATCAAAATCTTTGACCAGTTCATTTGCCAGCTGTCGGGCGACATCATCATTGATTTTCCCGGGCTGATTTTTCCTGGCAAAGAAACTGTCTTTTAATTTCATACATTGGTGAAGGAGGGGGACTCCAAAGGTTTTACTTTCCAGAATTTCTTTGACCCTGGAGAAGAATTCAGCGCGCAGCTCCTCTATCTCCTGATTTCTCCGGTTTTGGGCGAGGTTTTCTTCAATATCGGCAATATGGGATTCAATACCCACGATCTGGGCCACTGGCGACAGATACCGATACCCGCTGTACTGTTCCGAGAACAACTCCCGGTTAACCATTTGCCTGGACTGTGGGTATTTCTTTAACACGTCCTGGATGTGATTGAGCTTTCGTGTCAACTGCTTTAACTTAAATTCATCCTGTATTACGTAATTTTCATAGGTTTTGGCATCTGAGTGGCTTTTGTTTAATTGGGCGTTGATATAGTCGTTTAACTTCCCATAGAGAATACTATCTTTAATAAAATTACCCATTGCCCATACAAAGGCCCGGGCCGTTTGCGGGGAACGCTGTTCAGCCTGCACCTTTGCTCCCACGACAAAATTCTTCACGTCCTTTGAAATCTGTCCCAGGTCGCTCATGTCCTTCTTTGAATAGGCATACACCGGCTCCAGCCACTGGGCAATATCTTCGGAAGTGCGAATGTTCAATGTTAACTCCCCCAGGTATTTAGCGTATTCGTTTTTACCTTCAGCTTTTCGCATGATTTCTATAAACCGAAGAAATTTGTAGGGATTGGTAATTTGAGACTCGTACTTCTTGTAGTCAGGGATCGATACTGTTTTCATCATCAGACTGCTTTCCTGGAGAGCTTCATTTAGTAACAGGTTTTTCTGCAGCGTATTATTATCCAGCATGTCATTTTGCAGATCATCTCTTATCTTTTTCTGGATTTCTCTTATTTCTTCCAGGTCAATATCCATCCCGCTGGACAACCGGATAAAGGCCTCGCTCTGGTAAGCTTTTGGAAGCACCAGGGTAATGAGAAGAGCAGCCAGTGTGAACGCCAGTGTTCCCAGGACAATCAACCATTTTCGTTTGAGCAGGACTTTCACCAACTGAACCAGGTCAATGGTGTCGCTGTTATGGTAAACCTCTTGTTTCTCCATTAAACCTCCTTGGATTTACATAATATCAAGCTGTTATTATAGCTTATTTATTGGTAATAGAAAAGCCCCACCATGAAAATAGGCCCATTTTCGTAAGATGAATACGATCGTAGGGGTTTGATTCATCAAACCCGTCGGGTGAATCGGTTCGGGCAGTCCCCTCCCCTTCGGCGTATAACCTCTCCTCTACACCCGGACGCCGTCAGGCTGCGCGATGCAACCGATTTACATTTTAGTTTTGTAAAGATTCCTGGTTTAAACGTACTCGCACTAACCTGCGGTTCGTTTTGATTAAGCCGCTTCTACCTCTACATCTTACGTCTGAGGTATTTTTTTAATACGATCAATTTACTTGTGTAACTTACGTTGGTAAGCATGATGATGGCCCGTTGATGATCGGGGAGTTCTTCATAAAAAACTCCTTCCCAGCCATCGAAGTCACCTTCGTCGATAAGTATTCTGTCTCCACATCTAAACTTTTCTTCCCGCGTTTTCATGGTTACGATTCCGTCTCGCTCCCGGCACTTGATGTCTTCGATTTTTTTGTTGTGAATTGTCCACAAGCATTGGTTGTTACCCAGTACTGACTTTACTCCACGAGTATACCGGACTTTGTGATACAATTCAATCACAGAGAATTGAGCAAACAGGTAACCGCTGAAAAGCGGAGAAAGCACCTCGACTTTTTCTTTGTTTTTCTTTACTTTTTTGAAATAGAGAGGCAAGTACACCTTTGCACCCAGGGATTTTAAAGCCTGCTCGGCAATAAATTCCTGCTTCGGTTTAGTACTAATAATAAACCAGGAAGCTGTGTCAATATCCGATGAACTCATGCTGTTATTGTAATGCAATTTGCTTTAAATGTCAACATTTTTGAGTGTAGTTCTTATTCTGGATTGCTGTCAATAAAGGCTAAGCATCACTTAAAAATTTTCTTTTCCCTACTTTTAGAACCTCACATTATTAGTGATTGATGCCCTTCTCTTTCTCTATCTTCCTTTTCCCTTTTTTTATATTTTTCTTTGATGTCTTGCAACTTACGATTGCGCAGATGACGAAGGGTTTCCATCTGTTGGCGGGTCAACAGTTCCCTCAGGTCCAGGAGGTAATTCATATAACGAACGATCATATTGGTTTTTTCGCTGCTGATCTCCCGGATGTGGCGTTCCATTTGCTTTCGGTCTATTTTCTTTGCCTTTGATTTCAGGTAAGAAGCAAATTGCAATTCTTTAATTTTTATTTCCGCGCTGGTGCGAATGGAAAATGCCTCATGCTCCAGCATCAAATCTTCTATTTTCTTTTCCTGCTCTTCGGTCAGTCCGATTTTATCCTTTAATTGCAGGAGCAAGCGGCCATCATACAGGTTGTTTTTCGTCAGGAACAACAAATGTTTGACTTGTCGGAGGGTATCCTCTTTCTCTTTTTTATTCTTATCTCCAGGGGACACGGTCAGCGCCGGTTGAAAAAACAAAATGATCAGAAAAAGAGTGATCATTCTCCCGGACACTCTGGTATGTTTACATTTAATCATGGGTTCCTCCTTGTTGAAAGGCTCTTCTTCCTGGTCTGGTTTTATATTTTTTTTCAATAAAAAACCAGTTCCTGCTCAATCTATAAAGAAATTTGAGCCGCTGTTCCGGTTCCAGGAGCGCGTTGATTTGAATCAGGGCCTCCACAAACAGCACGTTCAATTCATTTTCCAATCGGTTCAACTCTTTGGTTTTGGTATCGATGTCATCGGGATTGAACTCGGTCTCGCTCATCGCCTCGATGATGTCAATGCGTTTATCCAGGATATCCTGCTTGTATTTCAGGAGATTCATTTTGAATTCTCTTATAATTTTTTTTATTCCTGTTTTTTGGTCTTCTTTGAGGTTAAATTCGGATTTGAAGGGTGTTTCCTGTTTATGTTCGTTCCCGGTTTTTCCCGCCTTCTGCCGGTCAGTAACTTTCCGGTAGATTGTCGAGGACACAAACGCCAGGTTTAAGGCAAGCGAGGCAGCCAGGATAATCTTCAGCCATTTATTTTTCATGAGTTGCTCCATTACCATTCCCGATATCCAGCAGCTCCATTGCGATCTCCTGGACATTAATCAAGCGTAAATTTTGACTTTCCGTCAGCAGTTGGGCCATATACGTCTCGGGTTGATTTTGAGGCGAACCGCCGTTGATATTACCCAGGCTGCTGTTGAACCAGACACCCAGGAGCAAAAAAAGAATAAAAACAAAGGAGTATGCCAGCGAAGGTAATTTAAACCACCGGATTTTTTCTTCTTCTTTCTCTATTATTGTTTCCATCACCACAGCCGTAAAATTAACGGCGGTATCCACTTCCGGCAGCTGCTTTACCTGGTGAGTCACCTGTTCCAGGGACTCCAGTTCTTTCCTGCAGGCATCACACTCCAGTAAATGGGTGTTGATTTTCACCTGCATGTCCCGGTCCAGTTCATTGTCCTGGTACCGGCTTAACAAGGCTGTGACAGTATCGCATCCCAGCGCTGTTTCCTTCATCTTTTTCATTTTACCAATACGCATTAAGCTCACCTCGCATTCACTTTTAAAACATTTATTTTTTTGTTTTCTTGCAAAATTTCCGTTTTTCCCATCTCCTTCAGGCGAACTTTCTCTTTTAGATTACTTTTGGCCCTGGAGATCAAGGTTTCAATTTTCGGGACGGACCACCCGGTGACTTCTGCGATTTTATTGTATGAGAGATCCAGGTAAACTTTCATGATAAGGGCGATTCTCTGGTTTTCTTTGAGGGATTTTAATGCCTCTGTCATCATTTCCTCTTGCTGCGTTTTCTCCAGGAGATCTTGCTGGGTTTCTTCACTGCGAAAATATCGTTCCTCAGCGAATTGATTATTCCCACTTTCGTTGGATTGCCCGGAGAGCCAGAGAATTCGTTTTTGCTTTTTGATATAGTTCAACGTGATATTTTTGGCAATAGTAAAGATAAACGCCTGGAAATTATCCTGCATTTTATATCTTTTAATTGTCTCATAGACTTTTAAAAAAACATCCTGTGCAAGGCTCTGGGCCTCGTCGTAGTCGATTATCATTTTGTGGATAAAATTGATAATCTTCTTGCTGTAGCGGTTGATCAGGATCTCGAAATTCCTGGTATTGCCATCGCGGACTGATTGCACCACGTTATCATCGGAAAGTACCTGTTCATTTTCTTGCACGGTATTATTATAACAGATTTCCCTCCCCAATTCTTTCAAAGAAATTTTTTTTGCCACAAAGGCACATTTGAATATTTTTTATATTGTTAGAGACGCAAAATCTTACGTCTCTACAAATGAAAATAGGCCAATTCCTGGAATAATTTTTAATATATTGTGGTATAATAATATAAAACAAGCGTTTTAATTGTAGGGAAAATGAAAATGGAAAATTCCTTGCGAGCTGCTGTTTTAACACTATTGACGGATTAAGATTATGAAATGGATTTATGATCTATCTTATGAGCAACTGAAAGGGGAGATAACCGCTGCCAAACTCAAGACGTTTACAGCGGATCAAATCTTTCAATGGATTTACCATAAAAATGTCCAGGATATCGATAAATGGACAAACATTAGCAAAACCAATCGAAATGTGTTATCCAAACGCTTTGATACCCGGTTAAACCCGGTCTTGGATATCGTTGAAGATCAAGAGGGTACGAAAAAATTCCTGGTCCAACTGGCAGATCAACACAAAATCGAAGCAGTTTTGATACCGGAAAAACACCACTACACCTTCTGTATCTCCACCCAGGTGGGCTGCCCCTTGAATTGTGCCTTTTGCGCCACCGGCAAGATGGGATTTAAGAGAAATCTAACCGCTGGCGAAATCGTTTCCCAGGTCCTGATAATTAAAAAAAAGCTTCCCGGGTACATGGGAAAGATTAATGTCGTCCTGATGGGAATGGGTGAATCCCTTCTCAATTATGACAATCTTAAAAAAGCACTGGAAATCATTACCACAGAAAAAGGGCTGAGCATTTCTCCCCGGAATATCACCCTGTCTACCGCCGGTCTCCTGGAAGAAATAAAACGCTTTGAAGCGGATTTTCCCAAAGTGAAAATCAGCTTTTCATTAAATGCTCCCAACGCTTCACTGCGGGAACAGCTGATGCCCATATCCAAAAAAGAGAAATTGGCCGACATTCTGACATATTTCAAGACCACAAAGAAAAGACGAAAACACCGGGTAACCTTTGAATACGTTTTGCTGAAAGGAGTGAATGATTCCCTTGCCGATGCCCGTAAGGTCCCGGAGCTTCTTAAGGGAATATCTTGCAAAATTAACCTGATTCCCTATAATAAGAATGAAGGTCTACCCTTTGAAACACCGGGTAAAGAGGAGGTTGAGGCTTTTAGCGACTATTTGCATTCCCGCGGTTATACGGTAATGGTGCGATGGTCCAAAGGAAGGGGAATTCAATCCGCCTGCGGCCAGTTGGCAGCTTCAGGGAAAGTTGATAGGATGAATTATTTCAATAATAACGGTTTTGTATTGGACGATTTTCAAAAGAAAGCCATTGGGGCGGTAGAAAAGGATCATTCAGTCCTGGTGGCCGCCCCCACCGGCGCGGGAAAAACCTTGATTGCCGAACACCTGGTAAGAAAGTGTATGGCGGAAAACCGGGGCGTGATATATACCGCTCCCATTAAAGCGCTTTCCAATCAAAAGTTTCGCGAATTCCAGGCCCGGTTCCCGGGTCTGGTGGGGATTATCACCGGCGATGTGAACATCCAACCCCACTCGCCGCTGCTGATCATGACCACGGAAATATTTCGCAACAAAGTCCTGGAAAGTGAATCCAGCCTGGACAACCATCACTGGATTATTTTCGATGAAATTCATTACCTGGATAACGTCGAGAGAGGAACGGTATGGGAAGAATCCCTGATCCTGCTGCCCAGGCACATGCGATTTATGGGATTGTCTGCCACCATTCCCAATGTCGATCAATTTGCCGCATGGCTCAGAGAGATTCACCAACACCCCATCACCGTTATCAAAGAGGACAAACGGCCGGTTCCCCTGCATTTTTTGTTTCAATGCCACGGCAGGATTTGCGATGAGCTTAAAGAGGTAAAAAACGAGGCCTACAGCCAGAGAAAAACACGTCGATTCAGGGGGAATCATTTGCTGGAGACGGATTACCGGGAGAATAAGCCCTTTGCCCTGGTTCGTCATCTGGCCAATACAGACCGGCTGCCCTGTATCTATTTTTCTTTTAGCCGTAAACGCTGCGAAATCCTGGCGGAAGAAGCCGCACAGTTGGATTACCTGACCGATGAGGAACGAGCGAAGATGTTAGAAACCTATGACGAATTCTGCCGGAAATACGACATCTGCCACGAAGACCGTACCCAAAGCCTCCGGGGCCTGGTGAAAAAAGGCGTGGCCTATCACCATGCCGGCATCCATCCCATGTTAAAAGAAATCTTGGAACGGTTGTTTACCAGCAAGTTGATCAAGATTATTTTTGCCACAGAGACATTTGCATTAGGCATTAACATGCCGGCCCGCACCGTGACGCTGGATGAATTAAAAAAGAAATACGGCCGGTTCTACCGGGCCTTAAAAGTCCGGGATTTTTACCAGATGGCCGGACGCTCCGGCAGGAGGGGCATCGATAAAGAAGGCTACGTCTACAGCCGCCTCGATCCCAAAGCCGTAACCCATGAAGAATTGAAATCCATTTTTAAAGGTAAACCGGAAGATATTCGCAGCCGGTTCAATGTTTCTTATGCCACCATCCTCAACCTTTACGAAACCTATGGTGAAGAGTTGTTCCATATTCACTCCCTATCGTTCTACAAATTCCAGGAAAAAATCACGTCTGGTTCACGTCAGTTGGAGCAAATGAAGGCCCGGCTGAACATCCTGAAACAACTGGGGTATATCCATGATTACCAGTTGACGGAAAAAGGGCATTTTGCTAAAAAAATCCACGGCAATGAGCTGCCCCTGGCTGAGCTTTTTGGTTACGGTGTCCTGGAAGAACTGACTCTTAACCAGGTGGGAGTATTGGCTCTGGCTGCGGTATTCATGCCCCGGCCCAACATAAAAAAACCAAAACTCACCGGCGAGGTAAAAGCCCTGGAAACTATTACCACAGAAGTAGTCCGGGGTATTCATCGCTTTGAGAAGAAGATGCGGCTAAGTTATTTAAGCAAACCCTTTTATTATGATCTTTCCGCTTCTCTCCTCAATTGGATGAACCAAAGCGATTTTCAAACCATCATCGAACAGCTGCAAGTGGATGAGGGAGAAGTGATTCGCTATTACCGGATGGGAATCCAGGTGCTGCGGGAAATGCTGGAAACCCCCGCTTCCAAAGAATTAAAACATAAAATTGAGAGCGCCATCGAGCTGATTAACCGCGGCGTGATCGACGCCGAAGAACAATTGAAAAAATCCGCTGCAATTACATAATTTTGTGAAAACATTGACAAAAGCTTATATATATTATATGATATGCCTTAATATATGAAAGTATATGTTGCTGAACAAGCAGGATTTTGTTTTGGAGTAAAAAGAGCGTTGGATATTATTGATCAATTATATGAAAAAGGACATGAAATACAAATACATGGCCAGCTCATTCATAACCCCACAGTTCTGGAAAATTTAAAAGCCAGGGGGATTGAGTGTATCGATTCATTGGAACAGTTAGACCCCAGTAAGACCCTTATCATACGCACTCACGGTATCCCCAAAGAGGTTGAGAATAATCTTAAAGAAAAAGGTATCAAATATGTGGATACCACCTGTCCCCTGGTGAAAAAACTCCAAAAACGAATTGAAGAATTAAACTCCCAGGATACCCGGATTGTAATCGTGGGAGACAGGAACCATCCGGAAATTATTGCTGCCAAAAGTTACGCACCGGAGGCAAAGGTTATCAATTCGGAAGAAGAAGCCCGTGGTTTTGATACCAAAGGCAGCAGCATTAGTGTGGTGGCCCAGACCACTTTGGATTCAAATTTCTTTGACAAAATGGTCGCTATTTTGGAGGAGAAAACTAAAAAAGAAAACCTTTACGTATATGATACCATTTGCAGTGCCACAAAGGAAAGACAGGAAGCTGTCAAAAAGTTGGCTTCCAAAGTAGATTTTGTGGTGGTTGTCGGCGGGAAGAATTCATCCAACACCAAAAAACTCTATAATATCGCTCTGAAAAAAAACAAGAATACCATCCATATTGAAAAAAGCAGCGATCTCTATTTGTACCAGGATGACGCCAATTTCAGAAAGCAAGCAGCACATCTTCAGTCTATTGGAATTACAGCAGGGGCATCCACACCTCCGGAAGAAATCGAAAAAGTAAAACTATTTTTCAATAAATTTAAGTTAACGCCAGACAAGGAGATGAACCATGGAGGAAGTAAAAGAAATGCAAACACCGGATACGAATACAGAGAATCCTGAAAATACAGGAAATACCGAGAATGCTGAGAACGGTGAGAACGGTGAGAAAACTGAAAAAATTGAAAGCATTGAAAACATTGAAGATACTCAGAGCGATGAGAATATTGACAGCGCTGCACGTGTAGAAAGTGCTGAGAGTGCTGAGAGTGCTGAGAGTGCTGAAATTGTTGAAAGTGTTGACAGCGCTGAAATAACAGAAAGCACCAAAGATACTGAAACCGCTGAGCATGAAGAAACCGTTGAGCAAGAGGTACCCGTCGAGCATGAGGAACCCATCGAGCAAGAGGAAACCGTTGAGGATGAGGAAGCTGTTGAGCATGAAGAACCCTTGGATGAATTTTCTGAGCTTATGAAAGATTACGATTTAAAAACAGCGACTGCTTACAGCCGCATCCAGGGAAAAATCATTGATATCATTGACAATAAAGTAATTGTTGATATCGGCCAGAAGACCGAGGGAATTTTAAATAAAGACGAGTTATACGACTGGGATGGTAGTCTAAAATACAATGTCGGGGATACCATTACAGTGGTTTGCAAGAATATCAACACCAAGGAAGGATACATCACGATTTCCAAAAGGCAAGTGGACAGGGAAGAGGGCTGGCAAAAGGTCAGACGAGCTTATGAAAAAAAGCAGCCTCTTACCGGCAAAATCGTTGGTGTAATAGATGATAACAAAGGGTTTAAGGTGGATATGGGCGTAGAGATGTTTTTACCCATGAGCCAGGCGGACATTAAGAAGATTAAATCCCCAAAACATATGTTAGGGAACGAATACCGGTTTAGGATCACCCGTATCAATTCCAAGGAAAAGAACGGTGTGGTTTCACGCAGGATACTCCTGGAAGAAGAAAAAGTAGCAAAAATCAAAGAATTGTTCGATAGCTTGAATGTGGGTGATATCGTTAAAGGCAGGGTAACATCTCTGACGGATTACGGTGCTTTCGTGGATATCGGTGGCATGGATGGGCTAATTCACAAAGACAACATCTCTTATGCACGGGTCAACCACCCCAAAGAGAAGTTGAGGAAAGGCGACGAAGTGGAAGCCAAAATCCTGGATATGGACCCGAAACATAACCGCATCTCTCTGGGCATTAAACAAAGATACCCGGACCCCTGGATCGATATTGCCAAGAAATACCCGGTAGGTAAAAAGCTCATTGCCAAGGTCACCAAGATCGTCAATTTCGGTGCTTTTATCGAGCTGGAAGAAGGTGTGGAAGGTTTGCTGCATATCTCTGATCTCACCTGGGAAGGCAAGACCGAGTCTGTAGAAGAATTTGTGGCAGTGGGCGAGCGTTTGTGGGTACAGGTGATTGAATTAAACGCTGAAGAGAGAAAAATCAAACTGGGCCTCAAACAACTGGAAATGCGGCCCGAAGAAAAGTATATCCAGAAACACCACCAAAGAGAAATCGTCACCGGTGTAGTGAAAAAAATATTAAAATCCCGCGTCTTTGTGGAACTGGAAAAAGGCGTTGAAGGGGTAGTTAAAATATCGGATATTACGTATTTTCGCATCGATTCTCCCCATGAATATCTAAAAGAAAAACAAACCATCGATGCCATGATCTTGAGTGAGACCCTGGATTCCAATTACAAGGTGAAATTGGGGATCAAACACTTATCTGACACTGAATGGAGGCAGTTTATCAATGAAAACAAACCTGGCCGTGTGGTAAAAGTAAAAATCAAAAAAGTCACAGACAAAGGTATCAGTGTTGAAGTCAGTAAGGATATTGAAGGATTTATCCGGCCCAATGAAATCGGTGACAGGAAACATGAATTGGAGGAAATCCAGAAACTTTATAAACCCGGTCAGGAAGTAGAGGCTATGGTTGTCAGTTCCGATTTTGAGAGGAAGCGAATTTACTTCAGTATCAGGGCACTGAGGCGGAAAAAGGAACGAGAAGACATTGATAAGTATTCAAAATCCAACGCCGACTCTGTGACTACCATTGGGGATTTATTCGAGAACGCCATAGACAAGAAGAATAGGAAATGAAATTTCTCTCAGCCCCCTGGAGATGGGATTTTATCTCCTCGTTAATCAAAAAAAAGGGATGTGTGTTTTGCGATGCTTTAAAATTACCGGAGAAGGACTCTTTAATCTGCTTCAAGGGGAAGGATTATTTTGTTATATTAAATAAATATCCTTATAATACCGCACACGTGATGATTGTGCCCTATGTGCATGTGGATACACCGGATAAGATCGCACCCCGGGAAACCATTGAAATGTGGGAATTGATGAATCGCACCATGGCGATTATAAAAGACAAGTTCCACCCCAGTGGGTTTAACGTGGGTATGAACATTGGCCGGGCAGCAGGTGCAGGCATAAGAGACCACTTTCATCTTCATATTGTCCCCCGCTGGGATGGTGACGCCAATTTCATGCCTGTTGTCGGCAAGACTCGAGTCCTCTCTTACAGCATCGAAACAATCTTTGAAATCCTGCTCAACGAGTTTAAAAAATGAAACCAAGCCGTTCCATTTCCAGGGCAATTTTTTTTTCTTTATTTTTGCTTTTACTAATACCGGTGATCGAGAGCTGTTCCCGGTTAAACCGGGGGGAATCGGCCCATATTTTCCTGGTTACGCTGGATACTACGCGGGCCGATTATATCGATTATTCGCTTTCCAATAATGATGTCACCCCAAACCTGGCGCAGTTGGCTTCCCAGGGGCAGTATTTTGAAAATGCCTATGCATTGATTCCCATTACATTACCCTCTCATGCATCCATGTTTTACTCTCTCCCCCCGCACCGTTTAAAGCTTTACAATAACGGCCAGGTGCAAAAAATCGCTCACCCCACGGTGACCCAACTGCTAAAAAGAGAAGGATATATCACGGGTGCGGTTATTTCCTTGGGGGTATTGAAGGCTGATTTCGGTCTCAACAAGGGGTTTGACCACTATATAGAAAACTTTAAACCTTACCTGTGGGATAAGCCCGCGGATGCTGTCAATCAAGATGTCTTCCGCTTGATCCGGGATTTAACTCGGGAGAAAGATGAAAGGAAACGGTTTTTTTTCTGGATTCATTATTCGGACCCTCATGAACCTTATTTCCCGCCCTATGAAGGTGGAAAATTTCGTATTTTTGTCAATGGGCGGGAAGTATTTGTTTCCCGCAGCACGGAACAGCCGGTGGTCAATGTTGAAATCCAGGCAAAACCCGGGAAAAACAAGGTAATCCTTGACTTTGAAATTCCCGCCAATTTTAAAAATTACCCGGGATGTACTGTTGAATACATCAAATACCGGGATTTTTCCCTGGAGCCGCTAAATAACCTGGAACCGAGGGAAGAACCGGAAATCGTTTTCCCCGCCGGCTGGAACGTAAAAAAGACGCGGAATGGCATCAATTATTATTCGAATGAGAAGAGATCGGAAATCATTGTACGGAATCGACTTCAACGGGTGCTTCCTTTAAACCTTGGGTTTATTTGCAGTTTGCGGGTAGATGATGCCGCGCGGAAATTGTTTTATAGGGAAGAAGTAAAATATATGGATCACCATTTGGGGAAATTGCTTGAATTTTTAAAGCAGGAAAACATATATGAAAAATCTGCCTTTATTATTATCGGTGATCACGGTGAAGTTCTTGGGGAGTACCGCAATCATTTCGGTCATATCCATTTTTTAAACCAGACATCGGTCAAAGTACCGTTAATTATTGCAGGTAAAGGCATTCCGGCAGGGGGGAGGCGGGACGATGTGGTATCCATCCTGGGCATTGCCCCCACCATCCTGGACATCTCCGAGATTAAAAAACCCGGGTTTATGCTGGGGAAGTCGTTATTAACCCCCATTCCCCTGTCTGGTGTCAAACTCCTGTTGGAGACCTATTCGCCGGAAGCAAATTTCGATGCCTTTTCCATTATTGATTATCCTTACCAGGTCATCTTTTATCCCGGCAGGAGGGTCAAAAAAATGGAATTTTTCAATTTGAAGCGCGACCCCCTGGGCGTGCATCCCAGCGATGATGTTAATCCGGATGGGAAAAAAGGGGGGAAAATCAGGGCCGGCCTGGTGGATTCCATATTGAAAATTTCCCGGATAATAATGGCTTCCAAAGGAAAAATCGGCAGCGCCTGCAAACGGCATCAAGAGATTTTAAAATCGCTGGGATACCTGTGAATGAGTTATATTAAGGAATGAGGACGACAATGACTGAAAAAAAATTATTAAAACGAACCGTTTACTGCGGTAAAATAAATGAAGCATTTGTTGACCGCACGATTACTGTTTACGGTTGGGTGAACAAGAAAAGGGAATTGGGTGGTCTGACGTTTATTGATCTCAGGGACAGGGAAGGGATTCTCCAGGTGGTGATCAATGAAAATTTTGCAGCCCCGCAAATCATCAAAAAAATTGGCATTGAATATGTGTTGTCGGTTACAGGGAACGTGGTGCTGCGTTCCAATCCCAATCCTGACATGTATACCGGTAAAGTAGAATTAGTGGCAGAGGAGATTGAGATATTGGCAGAATCCCGGGTGCCGCCTTTTTTCCCGGAGAGCCGAACCGACGTGTCTGATGAGCTGCGTTTCAAGTATCGGTACATTGATTTAAGGAGCCAGCGGATGCAGGGGAATTTCAGGATTCGCAGCCAGGCCACTCTTAAAGCCAGGAATTACCTGGACCGTTGTGGATTCCTGGATATTGAAACTCCCATGATGACCAAGTCCACCCCGGAAGGTGCCAGGGATTACCTGGTTCCTTCCAGGATTTACAAGGGCAGGATGTTTGCCTTGCCTCAGTCGCCCCAATTATTTAAACAATTATTTATGATTTCCGGGTTTGAGCGATATTACCAGATCGTCAAATGTTTCAGGGATGAAGACCTCCGGGCGGACCGCCAACCGGAATTCACCCAGATCGATATTGAAATGAGTTTCGCCGAACAGGCCGAACTCTTCGAAATCATAGAAGGACTTGTTAAGGAGATTTTCTCTGTCACCGGTAAAGTCGTGCAAACCGGTTTCCGGGTGATGCCTTATCATGAGGCCATGGACAAATACGGCTCGGACAAACCGGATTTACGTATTCCTTTTGAAATCAATGATTTCACGGAAGCGGCCCGGAAATTCAATTCCAATATTCTTAACAGTATTATTGAAAACAATGGCAAAATCAAAGGCCTGGTTTTCCCGGAATCTGTCAAGTATTCCAGGAAAGTGCTGGACAACCTCAATAATTACGTACGGGAGATTGGCGGTAAGGGTGTAATATGGATGAAAAACACCGAGAATGGGTTTAAATCTTCTCTTAAAATCGAGCCTGCAGTAATGGAAGCCTTTTATAAAGAGAATGGAATTGATTTTAATGATATTGTATTTTTGATTGGTGATTCACTGGAGCAGGCGCTTTTTTTGGCGGGGAAAATAAGGGAGCGATTGGGTGAGCCTTTTATGGATAAAGAGAAACTGGAGTTTTTATGGGTGGTGGATTTTCCTTTGTTTTTTTATAATGAAGAGGAACAGCGGTTGGATTCCAATCATCATCCGTTTACTTCTCCGCGGTTGGAGGAAATGGATAAACTGGTCATCGAACCTACGGCTGTGAAAGCCATTGCTTATGATCTGGTATTAAATGGGGTTGAGATTGGTGGTGGTAGTCGCCGGATTAATGATTTTAATTTGCAGAAGAAGATATTTCGGCTTCTCAGGCTTACGGATGAGGAAGCGGAGGAGAAGTTCGGTTTTTTTCTTAATGCGTTGAAGTATGGAGCGCCGCCTCATTTGGGGATTGCGTTGGGGTTGGATCGTATAATTATGTTATTGACTGGAGAGGATTCTATACGGGAAGTCATTGCATTTCCTAAAACTACGTCGTCTTTGTGTTTATTGACGGGTTCTCCTTCTCAGGTCCCGGGGGGTCAGTTGGATGAGTTAGGCATTCGGTTGAAGTAGAGCTGCGGATGTTTTTTTACCACGAAGCCACGAAGGACACGAAGGAACACGAAGAGAAGAGAGTCAGTGGAGCAGAAGGCAATGATTCCAATGGGGCACGATTTGAGGAAGCAAAGTACGATGGTTGACCATGTATGAAAAGTTTTTTGCCCCGCTTTTTTACAAAAAAGCGGGCCGCCGGAGGCACAAAAAAAGTTCTGATAGAGTTTTATAGGAGTTCAGGATGGACAGGTTGAAAGCTTTTTAAGTTCTTTCTTATTTCTGTCCATCCTGGAGAAAAGAATATCGGTTAGTAGATCCGCACGGAGGGCATCAGTTTTTTTAGATTGCCCGTGCGGTAGGAGAGATAAGGTGCCCTTCGGGCGAGTTTAAATCGCCTTCGGCGAAAGGCGTTAAGTGAGAAGGTCCGGGGAGATTTCATCAGCATAACTGTAAACTTTTATCCCCAACTCCCTGGCTAATTTCTGTGCGTTTTCATCTACCATCGGGGAAATCGCGATTAAGTGTTTAGCTGTGCGATTATGCCGTTTCTCATAAAATTGTGCTTTTTTTTGGAAATGATACATATCGCTTTTACTTATAGAGGATTTGATTTCACAGATGATTAAGATGCCATCGCTAATGATGATATCCAATTCCACCTGGTCGGGGCGGCCGTATACTTCTCCCTGGTCATCATATTCGTTAATATTCAACACTTTGACATCAAAATTTCCTTCCAGTATCCATTTCAAGGCATTACGAAAGGAAGACTCCGCTCGAATACCCCATCTTGACCCCAGGGCGCCCAGGGTGGTCTCATGCTTATCGACTTTTTTCAAGAGTTTCCGGATTCCCTCCTGGTTTTCTTCCCATTTCTTGTTCTGATCTTCCCATTTCCTGTCCTGTGCTTCCCATCTTTTGTTCTGATCTTCCCTTAGTTTCCGGATTCCCTCCTGGTTTTCTTCCCATTTCTTGTTCTGTGTTTCCCATTTCTTGTTCTGATCTTCCCTGAGTTTCCCGATTTCCTCCTGGTTTTCTTCCCATTTCTTGTTCTGATCTTCCCTTAATTTCCGGATTTCCGCCAGGTTTTCTTCCCATTTCTTGTTCTGATCTTCCCTTAGTTTCCGGATTTCCTCCTGGTTTTCTTTCCATTTCCTGAACTGTTCTTCTCTATCTTGTTTTATCTCTTCCAAAATGCGGTCGAAACGGGATTCGGTCTCTTTTTTGTCTGCTTTCTCCAGGCTTACTTCTCTATACGTATCTAACACAAATTTTCGTATACGTTTATCACTTGTTACCAATTTCGGTAATTCTTCTTTCATAATCTGCTTTACTGTTTGTGCGTCCATTTGATGCCTCACTCATCAACTATAATATAACAAATTCTTTTAAATTTCAACTGCTGATAAAAAAACCTTCGCTGCCAGTCTTTTTTAAGTAACGGATTTTTTAAGTCAACAACATCACCGGGGGGTTGCAAAAAAATCGATAAACTGGTATAACCTTATATTAAAAGTGTCCTATCAGCCAAAAGTTATATGTTTAAAAAAATTGAAAAATTAAGGAGAAAATGATAGCATGAGCATTTCAAATTCTTCTACCAACAATAGTTCCCCCATTTCCGGTTTTAAACCCTATGTCCCGGCGTCCACCGTCATGAAAGACTTCAACGTCAAAACCGTTATCCTGGGCATTTTCCTGGGAGCAGTCTTCGGCAGTGCCAATGCCTACCTGGGCTTGAAAGTCGGACTGACCATCAGTACAGCAATCCCGCTGGCCGTCATTTCAGTAGCTATATTACGGCTATTGACACCTATTTTTGGGCGTTCAACTATTTTGGAATGTAATATTTCCCAGACCACGGGGTCCGCCAGCTCATCCCTGGCTTCAGGAATTATTTTTACCATCCCTGCCCTGTTTATCTGGGGATATGTACCTTCTTTGCTGCAAATGACCTTGCTGGCCATATGCGGCGGCATCCTGGGGGTGCTATTTATGATCCCTTTGCGTAATTTTCTTATTGTCAAGGAACATCAAACTCTTCCCTACCCCGAAGGAACCGCCAGCGCAGAAGTATTGATCGCTGCTTCCGAAGGAGGGTCTACGGCAAAGTATGTATTTGTGGGATTGGGCCTTGGCGCATTATACAAAGGATTCTTGTCACTACTCTATTTATGGACTGACAAAGTCCAAATTTACCTTCCCCTTATAAAAAAAGGGGTAATCGGTATCTCTACTACTCCCGCACTGATGGGAGTAGGATATATCCTGGGCAGACGTATCGGCACCATCCTGGTGGCGGGAGGTTTGGTGTCCTGGGTATTGATTATCCCTATTATTGCCTGGCAATTCGGCGACACTGAAATCTGGTCCAAAACCCTGGAATACCTCAAAACCAAAGAAGGATTTGATACCTCGATTAGACTCATCGGGGAACTAAGTGCCAAAGAAATCTGGGAAGGATATATCAGGATCATTGGCGCCGGTGCAGTTGCCGCTGCCGGGATTATTACCGTTATCAAATCCATCCCCACCATGTTTAATTCCCTGAAAGTTGGGGTACGCCAATTAAAAGAAAGTGCCGTGGCCCTGGATAAAGGGAAATTAAGGACCGAACGCGACCTTTCTATCAAGTATGTAATTATAGGGGTCCTCCTGATAATTATGGCGATAACATTTCTCCCCGGCATTATCGGTGGTGATTTCACTATGATTATTAGTTTTCCTGCCTGGCTGCCTCTCCCGGACCTGGAAATTGCTGTTAGTGCTACCACGATGATGCGTTTTCTCAGTTCCCTGGCCATCGTATTTTTTGCCTTTTGTTTTGTCACGGTTTCCTCCCGGATTGTGGGTATGATCGGTGTTTCCTCTAACCCTACTTCAGGGATGGCAATCTTCACCCTGATGGGAACAGGGCTGATTTTTTATTTTTTGGGCTGGACCGACTTAACCGGGAAAATAACCGCTTTGACAATTGGAACAATTGTTTGTATTGCGGCATCAATTGCCGGAGATATCTCACAGGACCTGAAAGCCGGGTTTATTGTCGGAGCAACTCCCAGGAAACAACAGATGGGAGAAATACTCGGGGCAATGGGCTCAGCCTTTTTTGTTTGCGTAGCGGTTTTTTACCTGGGAAAAGCCTACGGTTTTGGCACCGAAGAGATGCCGGCTCCACAAGCCACATTGATGAAAACCGTGCTGGATGGGGTTTTAGGTGGTGATCTCAGGTGGGATTTAGTGGGAATCGGTGCAGTATTTGCCTTATTGGTGGTACTTTTTAAGGTCCCACCTTTACCTTTTGCCGTGGGTATGTATCTCCCCCTCTATACCATGACACCGGTTTTTATCGGCGGTATGATCCGTCACGTTATTGAAAAAAAATATGGACAGGATAAAGAAAAAGTCGAACGGGGAAAAGACCAGGGAATACTACTGGGATCGGGATTAATCGCCGGCGAAGGGCTCATGGGGGTAGCCATTGCCATCATTGCCGTGATTACAGCCCAAAAACCCAAATTCTTTGAAATTCCTTACCCCGCGGAATGGATGAGCATGGTGGTTGCAGGATTGGTTTTTGTCGGCCTGGGCTGGTACCTTTACGGCGTTGCCGCAAGGTCCAGAAAAAGTTAGCCACGAAGGTACACGAAGGAACACAAAGAAGATAGTTTATGGAAATCTCAGTGTCCTCTGTGACCTCTGTGGCTAAAAATAAAAAAAGGATATTGCTATGGTTTTTTATATTTCAACGATTATCGGTTATTTAGTGGTTCTACTGACCCTGGGTGTGTATTTAGCCAGGCGCATCAAAAGCAAGGAAGATTTCCTGGTGGCAGGTCGAAAACTGACCGCACCCATACTGGTGGGCACACTGTTAGCCACCTGGATCGGCTCCGGCGATATCTTTAGTGTGTCAGACCTTTCCTATCATCACGGCTATTCCTCGTTGATCGGCAGTGCCGGCGGATGGTTGGGAATCATTGCTGTCTTCTTCATTGCGGGAAAGGTGCGACGATTCGGTCAGTTCACTGTGCCGGATATCCTGGAAGCACGGTACAACAAGTGGGCACGGTTACTGGCTACCATTACTACGATTATCGCTTATATCACTATTGTCAGTTACCAGTTCCGGGGAGGGGGCTGGGTGATCAACATGATTTCCGATAAAGAAATCTCTATGGAAAACGCCATGATTATTATGGCGATCTTTGTGATCGTCTACACCCTGACCGCCGGTATGCTTTCCGTGGCCTACCTGGATATCATCAATGGAATTATTATTATCGGCGGTGTATTCCTGACCATACCGTTTCTCATCAAAAGCGGCGGCGGTATCGAAGCCATCACCGCCAATTTACCGGCGCGTGCCCATCCCATCCTGGGCAATATGCCACTAATCGAAGCCATGGGATATTTCATCCCTACCCTACTGCTGGCCCTGGGAAATGCCAACATGTACCAGCGTTTCTTTTCGGCAAAGAATGAAAAAGAAGCAAAAAAATCGGTCATCGGTTGGGTGGTGGGAGTTATCCTTCTTGGTATTGCCATTCAAAGTTTAGCCGTGATTGGCAGTAGTATCAGTGATTTTAAAGGGCTTCCCACCGAAGAATCAGGGAAAATTATCTTGCTGGTGGCTCATAAAGGCGTTCCGGTGGTCATCGGCTGTGTGCTGCTGGCTGCCATTATAGCGATTGTGGTTTCCACGGCCAACAGTTTTCTTCTTGTCCCGGCTACCAATGTGATGCGGGACATTGTGCAGCGGTTTATCAAACCCGACATATCGGACAAAGCTATGGTTCTTGGCACCCGAGTAGCACTGGTTATTTTAGGTGTATTGAGTTATCTTCTCATTGGATTTTTTCCCAGGATTTTGCGAGCTGCGTATGCGGCTTATACCATTTACGGTGCAGGACTGACACCTGCTTTAATCGCCACCTTTTTTTGGAAAAGGGCCACACCAAAAGCCGGTGTGATTTCTATTTCAGCAGGAATGTTAGTTACCATTGAATGGGAAATATTCAATAAAATTTTTGGTCTGTACCCCTGGGGAATACCGGCAGTTTATCCGGCGTTAATCAGTTCGGTTTTATTGCTTATCCTGGTGAGCTATCTTTGCTCTCCCCCGGCTAAAGAGAAATGGCAGCCATTTTTCAAAGAACAGTAGATTTGAAAATGAAGACTAAAACTAAAAAGGAAAAGAAGAAATTAATGAACCGCTTCCTGGATGGGGTGGAAAAAGTAGGAAATATCCTGCCCCACCCGGGCACATTATTTGCTATATTTGCGTTATTAGTAATTGTTATCTCTGAAATTACCGCGCAATTGGACCTGTCAGTCATACATCCCGGCACAAAAGAAACCATTAAACCTTTCAGCCTGCTTTCGATTGAGGGGCTTCACATGATCTTGACTAAAATGGTAGAGAATTTCACTGGCTTTGCACCCCTGGGAACCGTTCTTGTGGCTATGTTGGGAATCGGTTTGGCAGAAACCACGGGTTTGATTGGTGCATCGCTCAAGAAGTTGGTATTAGCTGCTCCTCCCCATTTATTAACCTTTGTGATTGTGTTTGCCGGGGTGATGTCCAATCTTGCCAGTGGGATAGGCTATGTGTTACTGGTTCCGCTTGCTGCGATTATCTTCAGGTCGGTAGGCCGTAATCCATTGGCTGGTCTGGCTGCAGCCTTTGCCGGGGTCTCCGGGGGGTACAGCGCCAACCTCTTACTGGGCACCATTGACCCCCTCCTGGCGGGAATATCCCAGGAAGCCGCCCAAATCATCGATCCCGCTTATTCAGTCAACCCTGCCTGTAATTACTTCTTTATGGTGGTTTCCACTTTTTTGATCTCCTTTGCCGGCACCTGGGTGACGGAAAAAATCGTCGAACCCCGGCTGGGAAAATACAACCCCGAGGACGGCGAAAAAAATGAAAAAGATTCAGCATCCGGGGAATCAATGGACACCCTGACACCACAGGAAAGGCGGGGACTGCGATTTACATTGGTTGCCCTGGTCATCATTGTGGCTGTTATATTATGGGGAATTATCCCGGCTAACGGGTTTTTAAGAGAAGCGGGTACCGGTGGTATATTAAAATCTCCCCTGCTGAAAGGCATTGTAGCGTTTATATTCTTGATTGCTTTTGTGCTAAGTATTGCTTATGGCCTTGGCGCAGGAACACTTAAAAGTGATAAAGATATCATGAAAGGCATGGCAAAATCCATGGGCACTATGGGTACATACATTGTCCTGGTCTTTTTTGCCGCCCAGTTCGTGGCATTTTTTAATTGGAGTAATGTCGGTCTAATTGCGGCGGTTAAAGGTGCGGAAGCATTAAAAGCTTCCGGGATGGTGGGGGTTCCCCTGATGATTATGTTTGTTTTTGTGGCGGCCCTGATTAACCTGGTCATGGGAAGTGCCTCGGCTAAATGGGCCCTGATGGCACCGGTATTTGTCCCTATGTTTATGCTGCTGGGCTATACCCCGGAATTTGTCCAGGTGGTTTACCGGATTGGTGATAGTACAACCAATATCATCTCACCCATGATGTCTTATTTTGCCTTAATCGTAGCATTCGTTGAACGATACGATAGAAAGGCAGGTATCGGAACAGTGATTGCACTGATGCTTCCCTTTACATTCGTGTTTTTCATTCTCTGGACGCTGCTCCTGGTGGTCTGGATGCTGTTGGGTATCCCGGTAGGACCCGGTGCCCCGATTCACCTTCCCCCAACCCCATAAGCGCCAACCTGTCCGTTAATAATTGATAATTAACAATTGATTATTAATTATTAAAAAGGTAAAATGTCGCTAAGCAAAAAATTTTCCGGCCAATACTTTTTATCAAAATTATATAATCGAATAACTCCCATCATCATTCTTTTTCAATTTACCACCGGTTATTTTAATGGCCTCCTCCAGGCCTTCCCGGAAATACTCTCTTTTTTCATTAAAGGACTTATCTTTTATATCGAGATAAACCTCTTCTTTCCATTCCCAGACCTCGGTAAGGGCTTTAGATATCGCATCATTATTCGCTTTCATCCATAACCTCCATCGGATTGGTTAAAATTAGAGGGTAAAAATAGCCCTCTCTCTCATTAATGCGTTTAACCGCAAATTGCTTATTAATATTGGCAAGATGCTTAAAGTTCCAGGAAAGTAAGATATCTACCTGGTTTATAGTCGCAATTGCTATATGTTGAGCATCCTCAATTTTTCGTTCCGGGATTACCCTATCCTTTATGTAAAGTAATGAAAGTTTTTCAGCTTCTTCGGATATAGTGAAAATTCTAAGATGGTAATCTTTAATAACTTTAAGCAATCTTTTTTTGTGGAGTTCATCTTTTGTCTTTTCTATTTCTCTAATGACTACATCTGAAACATAGAACAGGTATCTTTCCTTTCTTATAAAATCCCGAAACAGTTCTTCTGTTATTTTTTTTAAGTCAGGGGTGTCATCCGCATATAAAAAATTTATTATCGACGTATCCAGATATATTCTAAGTTTTTTCAATTTTTACTCCTTTCATTTTTCTCATCTATGATCATTTCTCTTAATTTTTTTTACGCTTTTAGAAATTTTATGCTCAGTAACCTGGCCTTTTTTCTTTCTGTCTTTCATTCTTTTTTCCTTAAGATAATTATACATCCATTTTTAATTTTCTCAACCTTTATTGATCATAAAACAATAATTTTTCAATGATGCTTTCAATATAACGGATGATAAGGTATAATATCCAATATGATTAATACTCTTCGTGCCTTTGTGTCTTAGTGGCAAAAAATAAAGAGGAAGACTTATGGGCTTTATGTTGTATCGTTCATCAGCCGGGTCAGGGAAAACCTACACACTGGTAAAAGAATACCTGAAGTTGGTATTGGAAAACCCTGAAAGCGAAATATTTAAACATATCCTGGCAATTACCTTTACCAATAAAGCGGCCGGTGAAATGAAAGACCGTATCCTCCAGGCCCTGAAAAACCTGGCAAAAGGAGAGGATAAAATCCTTGAAAAGATTTTATTGGCAGAAAACCCGGACCTGCGGCATATCGATAAATTAAGCTCAGAAGTCCTTACCGCAATGCTGCACAATTACTCGGATTTTGCCATTATGACTATCGATAGTTTTATCCACCGGGTGATCAAAGCGTTTGCCCTGGAGATCGGACTTCCCCTCAATTTCGGTATCGATTTGAACTATGAAAAAATCCAGGAATACGTCATCGAACAACTGTTAGCCAGTGTGGGAAAAGATAAGTATATAACCGATATTATTTTAACGTTTGTTTTTTCCAGGGTCCAGGCGGAAAAAAGCTGGAACATCGAAGGGGATATCAAGAAATTCGAAAATGAGCTTTTTAATGAGAAAAACATCAACTGGGTAAGGGCGGTCAGCACCTTTGATCCTGTGGTGTTTGAGCACTATACAAAGCAGTTGAAGGACCTCCGGGAGAATTTCACCAAACGATTGAATGAACTGGGGAACCAGGCATTGAGTCTTATCCGGGAGGCAGGGCTGACTATCGATGACTTTGCTTATAAAAAAAGTGGGGCCGCGGGATTTTTTACTAAATGCGCGGAACTCAGAGCCGAAGATATTAAAAAGTTTTCCATGAGCAGCCGTTTATTAAATGAACAATGGTACAGCAAAAGTGCACCGGGTGAAATAAAGGCAGCGATTGAAAATATTCTTGTCAAGGGGCTTTCACAGGTTCGCCAGGATATTATTAATCATTACGACACGAACTACAGAGAGGCGTTAACCGCGGATTTTATACTGGATAATATCTATTTGTCAGCCATTATCAACCGCATGACCATGCTGATCAATGAATACAAAAAAAAGAACAATGTGATTCCTATTTCGGAATTTAATGTAAAGGTCAATGAGATTGTGCGAAATTCCCCGATTCCATTTATATATGCTATCCTGGGTGAAAAATTCATTCATTACCTGGTGGATGAATTCCAGGATACGTCACGGCTGCAATGGGAGAATTTGTTTCCGTTAATCGATAATTCCATCGCTTATGATCATTTTAGCATGGCTGTGGGGGACGGTAAACAGTCCATATACCGGTGGCGGGGCAGCGACTGGGGAATCATGCAAAAAGATATCGAAGAGAAGATTTCTCCGGAGCAGTTGACTATCACCTCCCTGGATCAAAACTTCAGGAGCCGTCAAAATATCGTGGCATTTAATAACCGGTTCTTTGAAAAGATCAGTGAATATTTCAAAGAGGAGAATATCGAGTTGGGGCAAATTTATATTGATATCTCCCAGAAACCGGAACCCAAACCGGGTGGGTTTGTTTCCCTCCGGTTTTTTAAGCAGCCCCCAACGGGCAAAGCCAATGATACAGGCACTGATGAAGATATGGATGCAGATGTAGATTTGCCTGTTTTTGAACACGTCAAGGAAATTATTTTTGATTGCCGGTCCAGGGGATACAATGACCGGGATATTGCTGTCCTGGTACGGGAAAATAAACAGGGTCAGCAGGTGGGAGAGTACCTGCTGAAACAGGGCATAAAAGTTGTATCCCCGGATTCGTTGATACTTGCCAGGATTCCGTTGATCCGGTTTTTGATCGATATATTGGTTTATCTCAGCAATCCGGCGGATAAAATCGTGGAGGCATCGATTATATTCTTTCTGGCTTTGAATAAAGCAATAAAGCCATTAGAACCGACAGCAGCGGCTAATTATTTCCTGAAGGGCAAACAGTGGAACCTTTCCCGTGAAATTACAGAATTTTTTCATCGCAGGAATTCTCTTATTCGCATGCCGGTGTATGAGGTGATCGAAGAAGTTATCCGCATATTTGAACTGGAAAAGTCATTGGATTTTGAAACTCATGGTTATCTTCAGGCATTCCTGGATGTGGTGTCCGGTTACACGGCGGAAAACAGTGTGGATATTGCTTCTTTCCTGGATTGGTGGGAATTCGGCAAAGAGGAATTTAGCGTGATGGTGCCGGAAACCAGGCCTGCGGTAAAGATTATGTCTATTCATAAAGCCAAAGGTCTTGAGTTCCCGGTGGTGATTTTACCGTATGCTGCCTGGGAGCATAAACTGGACAAACAACTCTGGCTCAGACCGGACCCGGTGCTGCCTACAGACCCGCCGCTGGATATGCCGATGCCGGTGAATTCCACCAAACGGTTGGAAGAGACCTATTTTCAAGCAGAACACGCCAGGGAACAAGAAAAAGTGTTGATCGATAATATCAACCTTCTTTATGTAGCGTTTACCCGGGCCATTGACAACCTCTATATCCTTGCCCGGCGAAAAGAAAAAAATGATAATTACAAACTGCTGAATGACCTGGCAGTTCCCCTGATGGAAGGAGATAAAGATACATACGCCTTTGGTGAGCGCGAAGGCAAGCAGGTTCAAAAAGAAAAGGAGGAGGAAAAACAAAAACAAATAGAGATTATCCATAAAACAGCGGAGCGATTTATTTCCCATAATTGGTATTCGCGGATTACTATTCGCAGAAAATCAAAGGAATTCTGGCGGTTTGATGAGAGTTACCGGGCGGAACGGCGTACATGGGGAATTTTGATTCACCAGGTGCTGTCTAATATCCGCTCCCTGGATGATGTAAACAGTGCATTGGAAGTTGTCCTGGCGGCTGGTGATATCGAAACGCATGAACAGAAGACCCTGGAACAAAAAATCAAAGATATTTTTGAAATCGAAACGGTAAGGGAATGGTTTAACCCGAAATATGCCAACCAGGTGTTTATTGAATCGCCGATTATCACGGATGAGGGTGAACTACGCCCGGACCGGGTAATGATCGTAGATGATCAGGTGACTCTCATTGATTTCAAAACCGGGAAACCAAACAGCCAGCATGTACAGCAGATGGTTAAATACAAGAATGCAGTACAGGCCATGGGATACCAGGATGTTGACGCATTTCTTTTCTACCTGGAAGACAAGGAGATAAAAAAATTGTAGGGGCACGGGGGACCGTGCCCTCTCTGGTTTATTTTTTTTACCACGAAGGCACGAAGAACACGAAGAAGCACGAAGGACATGAATAAAAAGGAGAAAAGGTGGCATTTTTAGAACGAATAGCGGGTCGGTTTCTTGAGGAATATGGGAATGATATCCATAAATTTGCTTTTGTGTTTCCGACTCGTCGTGCCAGGCTTTATTTTCTCAAACACCTGCAAAAGCGAAAATCGCCAGGCACTGCTGTATGGGCGCCTCCGGCTTTTTCCATCAATGATTTTATTGCCCAGTTGTCGAAACTGGCCATTGCGGACCAATTGGAATTAATTTTCGAGCTTTATGCGGTTTATCAAGAGCATATCAGGAGTTATCCCAAAAAATTTGAAGATTTCTATCCCTGGGGTAAGATGATTGTTTCGGACTTTGATGATATTGACAAATACCTTATCGACACGGATAAACTTTTTACAACCCTGAAGGAATTTAAAGCGGCAGAGGATATCACCAAAGCGGAGAAGGCTGAGATTTACAACCGGTATACCGGGTTCTGGGAAGACCTGGGGACACTTTATGAAACGTTTAAGGGGCTACTGGTTGAAAAAAATAAAGCGTATGAAGGTATGGTTTACCGGGAGGTGGCAGAAAATATTGAAACGATTGTCACGGCAGACCAGGACATACTGGCACGGCGTTGGGATAAGGTGATTTTTTGTGGTTTTAATGCCCTTACCAAAGCGGAAGAAACCATTTTTAGGCATCTATTGGAGATTGAGAAAGCGGAGATCTACTGGGATATGGACCGTTATTTTGTGGAGGACCGGAACCAGGAGGCGGGGCATTTTTTCAGGCAAAACCTGGATAATTTAAGAATAAAAGAACCCAGGTGGGTGGAGGACCGGCTGTGGGAACCTAAGACCATTAATATTATCGGTGTACAGTCTAAAGTGAGCCAGGCCAAAGTGTTAGGCATTAAGCTGTGGGAATTGCATGAGGCCGGGGCTGACCCGGAAAATGTCGCGGTAGTGCTGCCGGACGAGACCTTGTTGTTTCCGGCGTTGAATTCCCTGCCGGAAGCTGTAGAGGAGGTCAATGTTACCATTGGGTATCCGCTGCAGCAAACCCCGGTGTTCAGTCTTTTCGATTCCATTATGGAAATGCAATTGAAAGTACTGGAAGAAGGTATTTCCCAAGGGTTTTACTATAAAGATATCCAGCAGGTATTGAACCATCCCTACATCATGCCCCTGGGGCCGGAGGAGATCGCAAAATTCACTGCCTATATCAAGTCGGAAAACATTATTTACCTAAAACCTGAACACATGGCTCTTTTGCCTGAGCCGCTGGGGAATCTATTCAGGGTATGCAGGGATTCGCAGCAGTTGATGGATTTTTTCCTGGAATTGGTGGATGCGGTCCGTGCTTTTTATAGAGATAATAAGCCGGACCTTTTTTCCGTGGATTACGAGTACATGTACCACTTTTATACGTTGATGAGCCGGTTGAAGGATTCCCTGAAGGCTGCCGGGCTGGTAATGGGTATTCATACCTTTCGTCAATTGTTTACGGATATTGTTAAAATCAACCGGATACCTTTTACCGGTGAACCGCTGGTGGGGCTGCAGATTATGGGAGTGTTGGAGACCCAGACCCTGGATTTTAATCACCTTTTTGTGCTCTCGGTGAATGAAGGGCATTTGCCCCCGGGAAAGAGTCAGCAGTCGTTTATTCCTTTTGATGTCCGCAGTATTATGGGGATGCCTACTTATAAAGACAGGGATGCCATTGCCGCTTATCACTTTTATCGTCTGCTCAAGAATTCAAAGGACATCACCCTTATTTATGTTACCGAAGCCAGGGGTATTGAAAAAAGCGAAAAGAGCCGGTTTATCGATCAGATTTTGATCGAATTTGCCGAAAAGAATAAAAATGCCCGGATTCATCACCAGGTCATTGATTTCTCTTTTGCAAGCGGTGGGGTAAAGGATATCACAATAGAGAAATCCGAAGAGATAATTCATTTGCTTTCCCAAAAGACGTATTCGGCGTCGTCACTGTTGAATTACCTCTCCTGTTCATTGAAATTTTACTTTACCTATATATTAAAACTCCAGGAGGAGGAAGAGGTGTATGAGAGCCCGGATTACCGGCTGGTGGGGAATATTATCCATGATACGCTTCTTAAACTGTACCAACCCTACTGCGGGAATAATGAACCCATTTCTCTTAAAGACATCGAGAACATCAAGCGGCAGATCGAGGAAACGCTGAAGAACACGTATAAAGAGGAATTAAAAACCGGTGATATGGATACCGGCAGGAATTTAATTGCTTTCGAGGTGATGAAACGGTTTTTAAACAACTTTTTTGACAAAGAGAAGCAGCGAGAGGAATTCAGGATTTTAATGCTGGAAGAGAAAATTGAGAACATTCCTTTTTCATTTTCTTTGAATGGTCAAAAATACTCGATTCGATTAGAGGGTACTGTGGACCGGGTGGACAGAACAGGGGATAATGCGTTCTGCATTATCGATTACAAAACAGGAAAGGTTGATTCGCTGCGGTTGAAGTCGGTAGAGGATTTTGAAGAGCAGTTATCCGGCCAGGAAGCGGTCAAGCGCAAAGCAGTGTTTCAATTGTTTTTTTACCGGTATTTATTAAAGCGAATGGGTAAACATGAGGGCGATTTTCAAATGGGGATTTATCCGTTTAAAAAATTGTATGATGATCTCAGGTTTGTAACCATTGACAAATCCGATATCATCCCTGAGGGATTGGTAGAGCGGTTTGAGGAAATATTGCAAGGCATTTTCCAGGAGTTGTTTGATGTAGGTAAGCCGTTTGCCCAGACAAAAGAGGAGAAGAACTGTCAATACTGTCCATACCAAAACATTTGCAATCGTGAATCCAGTGAGTATTTCTCTTAGCCTTTATCACAAGGGGGTTGCGCCCCATAAGCGCTAACTTAAATAAAATTAATGAAAAGTTTTTGGGAGTCCAGAACCCTTTTTTCAAAAAGGGTTTTGGCCGCCGGAGGCCCAGGAGTTTCAGGATGGACATTCTTAAAGTTTTTAAGTATTTTCTATTTTAGTTTTTATGTCCATCCTGTAGATACGAGTAGTGGTTAGTATATCCGCACGGAGGGCATTAGTTTTTTCAGAGTGCCCGTGCGGTACGAGAGAACGGATGTAATAAGGCATGGAGGATTAAGAAAAATTTTTCAAACGCGATTTCGAAGTTGACAAAATAATGTATTACTATTATATTAATATTTTGAGAGAAATTGAATAAAAATATAGGGGGTTACCAATGAACAAAAAATGGTTGTTTTTTAAAAAAGGAGAGAAGTAAATGCGAAGTCTAACAATTATATCCATCCTTCTTTTATTTTTCGCCGCATGTTCACAAAACTTACCTGCGGATGAGAATCAAGGTCCAGCAAAAGACCCCAAGAAGCGTCCTTATGAAAAATCGAAAAATCTTCAAATTGTAAAAGAAACCGAACAACAAGTTGAACCGAAAGCAAGCCAGATATTTAATGAACCAATAGACCATTTGGAGAAAGAGTGGCGTGAATCTTTTCTTAAGGCCAGATATGAGCATGAGATATTATCATACAAACATCGTAGAGAAGTTCTTGATTGGCAGCATACATCCTCGATAATTATTTTCTGGGTTGTGGTCATCATTGTTTTTGTGGGGTTGATTTTCTCCGGTGTACAATTTTACATATCGATGATGCAAGAGAAAAGAAAGTTAAAGGAAGACAAAATTGAAAATTCGGAAACAGGAAAAAATGACTTGACCAAAACAGAAATCGAGGCATCCCTGAAAGGAATAAAAGTGAATTCATCAGTTCTTGGAGTGATTATTTTGATTATTTCCCTCTTGTTTCTCTATCTTTATCTTGTGCATGTATACCCAATTAAGGAAATCGGGGGAGAACCAAAAACTAAGGTCAGTGAAAAACGCTAGAACATTTATATTAAAGCAAAACTTTTAAAGGAGAAAAAAATGGCAAAACCTGAAACTTATCCATTTTTCCGCTGGCGGACTGTACGCGTTTTTATCTCTTCTACCTTCCATGATATGCATGCGGAAAGAGACCACCTGGTAAAGGTTGTATTTCCAGCCTTAAGAGAACGATTGGAAAAATACAGAATCCATCTTATTGATATTGACCTACGCTGGGGAGTCACAAGAGAACAAGCAGAAAATGATCAGGTGCTCGAGCTTTGCTTGCAACAGATCGACGAATGTCAGTTTTTTATCGGTATGGTGGGGGAACGCTATGGTTGGGTACCCACCAAATATTCTATCAATACAATAGAGAATTATGAATGGATAAAACATGAAGAAGGAAAAAGTATTTTGGAATTGGAAATCCTTCACGGCGCATTAAATAATCCCAAAGCGAGCAGCAGAGCCTTCTTTTATTTTCGCGATACGGTGGCGCTGAAGAGAATCCCAGGGGATATTAAAAAAGAGATTTATATTGAAACCAATCCAGAAGAGACTAAGAAGTTAAGTGATTTGAAAGAAAGGATTCGTAAAAGGGGTTTCCCCTTTTATATCTATACTGCACATTGGGACTCAAAAGCCTATTGCAGGTCAACAAAGAGGTACGGACGTCTAGTGGGCTTAAAGGCCTTTGGGAATCGAGTGTTTGATGGCCTGTGGGGAGGAATAAAAAAGGAATATCAACTCCCGGACCAACCACCCATCGAGGTTGAAACCGATCCGATTGCAGAAGAGCAAGAATACCATGAGCGCTATATAGAATATCTATTGCAGGGGTACGTGGAACGTACAGAAATTCACCATCCTCTAATTTCTTATATTAACGGGAGTAATATTGAGACCAGGGTTGTCAGCGGCCCCTCCGGTTCAGGTAAATCTTCAGCGCTGGCCCGACTCTGTCGAGAAATTACCACCAATCATCCGGAAAAACTATTAATCCCCCACTTTGTAGGTGCAAGTCCACTTTCCACCGATATTCGCCACATGTTAAAACGATTCTGTTTAGAACTTCGAGAGCATTTTGGTTTCACTGATGAACTGGAACGAGAAGATAATATGTCTATAAACGCCCCTGCTGCTATCCCTGAAGAAACAGATGAATTGATTTCGGTTTTCCATGATTTTGTTAACCGGGTGCAAGATGATAGTTGTGTTGTTTTCGTAGTGGATGCACTAAATCAGTTTGACGATAGGAATCAACCTTATCTTTTAAACTGGCTTTCAAAGTCGTTCCCATCTCATGTCAAGCTGGTAGTTAGCTGCATTGACGACCCTGACCGTGAACACCTACTTTTGGACAGAGTTCGAGAAATGAAGCTCTCCGAGTTGAAAGTGGGCCCACTTACGGATGAAGAACGTAAGGAAATCCTTCGTCGTATACCCTCTATTTCGGCCAAAACTCTTGACGAAGATCAAAAAAAGCTTTTATTGGACAATCCCTCCACAGAGAACCCACTCTTTTTACTCGTTGCTTTGGAGGAGCTGCGGGGGTTCGGCTCCTTTGAGTTATTGAATAAACGTATCGCCGAATTCCCACGAGAAGGAGATACAGTGACTGAAATCTTTTGCCAGGTGATAAAACGTCTGGAAGAAGAATTCAATGGTGATATTGCTCATCAGGTTCTTTCTTGTATCGCGATTTCACGTTTTGGCATGAGTGAGCGGGAGTTAGTAAGATTGTTAACGCGCAGTAGTTTAACCGAATGGGATGACTTTTTCCCAATACTGAGGCAAATTCGATACTATATGCTCCATCGTGGTGAATTGATTGACTTTTCGCACCAACACCTTATCAAAGCAGTTCGTAAGTACTATTTTGCTGAAACCTCAAATCAAGAAGCTGTCCATTATGACTTGGCAATGTTTTTTTATGAACAAATCGACCCTTCTGGAGATGGTTCTTTTTCAGGTCCGATTCGTTCGCTGGGTGAACTCCCATATCATTTAGATGGTTCAGGTCAAAACCAGCCTGCTATATCCCGGTTGCTCGACCTGCCGAGGCGAGGGTTTATCCCACGACTCATTGAGCGAACTCATGATGTGGTTGAGGCTAACCGTAATTATGCCTATTTTTTCAGGGCCTGCCTTCGCGAGAAAAAACTCCAGGATGCCTTACAGCTTGCCAGGAATCGTTCTGCAATCACTCACCTTGGAGATTGGTTGAGTTCAGGAATTCTCTCCCCTTTACTGCCATACATCGGAGCTGATTCAGCACTATGGAATGAGATCAAAAGTGCATTTGCCACCGTTGAAAATGTGGATGAACGGGTAAAGCGACTGATCAGGTTTACCCAGCCGGGGCTGTCAACAGCTATGTATGCTTCATTCCGGAATCAATTTGATCGGGATATACGCGAAATTGACGACACAAGACAACAAGAATTTCTTTGTGCAATCGCAAGGAGTAAATCCGAAGCGATGCCTTATATTTTGAACCACATTGACCGGGTTGGTTTAGACGATGAACTTATAACGACTGTAATAGAAAACTTAGAGCCGCTTTGCCGTGGTAGTAATATCTCAACAGAAAAAGCAGTCAGCGAATTGGCAAAGTTCACAACGGAATCCGTCGATACTTTTGTCGCGGCGGTGGATGCGTTTACAAAATATCCCGATCATGATATCGCTATCATGGGACTGAATTCTCTAACCGATGTCTTAGAGCGGTTGAAGTCATCACCGGACATGATTCGCTGTCCGGCAGCACTATCTCATGCGTTCGTAGTACATGAAAAATCGGATGATGCTAAAACACTGACTCAACGCTGCATCAAAGAAGCGCCATCAGCGTTTACCGGAGAATATTTCAAGGAACTTTACCTGGACAGCATGGTTGATGCCGGCGTTCGTCTGCTCATGGCATCGGCGCCATTCCAGGATTTATGGTCGGGGGCCGTTCATCATGCACGTGCCATCGCAAGTAAGGCAAACGGTCGCATGAATCGCGGCAGTACATTAGCTGGTTTTTTGCAAATTGTCCCCTGGATTTCATCAGCAACCCAACGGTTTGAATGGCTGAATAAAATCCTGGCAGAGATCAACGATTTTCTTGATGAAAAACCCAATGATGTTCATAAAGATATCTCAGATTACGGCCAAATGTTTGTTGATGCCTTGAGTGGTGAAAGCTTAGAAGAAATCATAGAAAGCTCAGAAATTAAGCTGGTTCAAATTTTGGAGTCAGCTTTCATCGATGTGCTCGCAGGCATCGATCGTGTGATGCCTGGTCAAGAGAATATTGAATTATTAGATGAATTACTTATTCCAGCAGCCTACATTCGCGTTAAACTCATAGAGGGAGATGAACGTGACAAAGCTCTTCCTTTCTTTAAAAAAGTGATCCCTATATTGGTACAATCGGCCAATTCCCTGATTGCGGGTTATACCCTAAAGCTTTTTGTGGTATTTGCATCCGAAGCCAGGCTATTAACAAACGAAGCAGGCGACATACTGGAAATGGGACTCACGGCCCTGGCTGCCAATGAGAAGTGCAGTGAAGTGGAAGAAATCCTTGAATTAATTTTCGATGAGGTGGAACAATGGTGGTGCCGGAAAAACAAAAAGATATTTACCTTGCTATTCTTCGGATTCTTGAGATCGGTAACCAGGGCGAAACGGCTTGATCTGCTTCATAAGTTTTCGGATCGCATTCTCTACTGGCAGCAGGAAATAAACCCGGAATATCAGGATATGGCCACAATTCAATGGGCGTCCGCTTTGCTCTCTCTTGGAGATCGACAGCAAGGCGAACGTATACTGCGATATGTCCATCATAAGCAAATCAAACCTGGCGATATGAGTTCTATTCCTATTAGGGTAAGGCTCAGGATGGCCGAAGTATTTCTGGATGCCGGTGCAAATGAAGATGCAGCAGCACTGCTTCACGAACTCCTTGTCGATCACCTCGATTTAAATGATACTGAAAAAGTGAAAGAAGCACTCTCTGTTGCAAAGAACTTGATTCATGCCAACTCCCATGGTGCTGCAGACGCCCGGTCCTTATTTCTTACTGCATTTCAACAGCACAGAAAAGGAATCGGTCAATGGAAGAAAGGCGTTGACGCCGTACTTCTTAACAAATTTCGCTCACTCAACGACAGGGAATTAACTCAACAATTGTTAAATATAGCTGAGAAAGAGCTGCTGCACAAAGCACAAGAGGATTCAACATTTGCTGCACGTTGGTATGTTGCACTGGCATTAAGTGGTATAGATCGTGTTGAAGTAGCAAAAGAAGTTCGGAGAGAACTTAAAGATTGGGAAATAAATCATAAAATAAACAAAATTCGAGATATCCTTTTTACGACTATCTCTAATTTACACCACCAAAAAATGCGAAAAAAGACAGTACTTAAAAATCTCACCGAACTTATTGAAGATATTGAAAATGATGAAAGTTATTGTAAGGCGCTGCAAATAGTCACCCGGTGTTTAAATAATCTCCCATTAAATCTCATTCCCGGAGTACTAAAACTTATCATCTCATCTTCGCTAAAATTGGCAGAAACTCCTGGAGAGTTGGAGGATGTTCTTGAGATACTCTGCCAACAGCTTACCGCCTTTGATAATGAAGTTCTGGTGTTCCAGGCCCTTGAAGACATATTCGATTTATTTGGCGAAGGCGAGGAGGTCACTGAAGGGCTTATGAGTTATATGGGGGGAAGCCTTATGAGTTCAATTTTGAACTTGATTGAAAAACAAACAAATCGAAAAAGGCTTCAAACTTTATTGAATCGGATGATAAAAACATCCGCTCGTTTGGGGCATGATTATTCTAAAAAAGAATATATTCTCAAAATAGTAAAGTATGGGATGCAGCATTTACATTTGTCAGATTGGAAGGAGCTCTTCAAGCTTGGCATTGAGTTGAGTGATGGAATTGATAGTATTGACAAAGCCAGACAGGAGCTTGTCATTTTAATGGTTCAATCCACAATAAAATCAGGAAATATTAGTCAAATTGAATTTGCTGTGCGGTTTTTTATAGACAACTTTGATAATCTCCATTTTGAGTATGCCGGTATTGCCTTGACTATTATTTACCGGGAAATCGTTACTAACGATTTGTCTTTAAAACTCACTGAGAACCTTGCCGGTCACATTAAAGACCTGGGCGTGCCATCGAGTACAGACGAACAGGCAGAGTGGGCGGTAAATTTACTCAATTCACCCCTTGATTCCATTGCTTTACCCATAATCCAAGAATTACTAAACGATATGGACCGTTTTGCGACAGGAACAAAGGAGTTTTCCTCTCTTGAACATTTCTTAAGCGAGGTCATGTTGACATGGCCCTTAAAGGAGGTAAAGGAACGTATTGTTAAATTGGTGGATTGGGCAGTACATATGCCAAAAGTCCTAAATGAAGACTGGAGAAAAAATGCATTTATCTCCATTATGAGGGCTGGCCGATCCATTCCACCACCCGAACGAAATGAAGCCCAATTAATCGTGCTGAGGGAGGCTTTCGCCATATTGAACAAATACGGAAGATCAGCATTAGCAAGTAATTTTGTGCATTTTGACATGAATGATGATGTCGCTAATCAAGCAATCGAACTATATTTACAAAAAATTTCTTCTGACGTTGACAATACTGAATCAGTCAATCATCGTAGTTATTTGCTTAATTTGATAATCTCTAATTTGGATTACAATGCTGCACCATTAGAGGATCAAGTATTGAATGCTTTTTGCGATAAACTGGATCAAAATGCAGAGGAGGAAATTCTTTCTGTCGAACGTTCAAAGTTAGCCCGAATTGCGTTTGAGTGCGAACACAAGAAACTTCGTGAACGGTTGGATTCTATCCTGGATGAGCTTTATAAAGCACAAGGATTAGTCAACCTCGAAGAATGGGATTTATACTACCTGGCTAAAATGCCTGAAGATTGGTGGATAAATCATTCCACAGAAATTAAGCTTGCCAATGCGGAAAGGAGTGTATTGTTAAAATGGATTGAATATTTCATTCGCGAATCACCGGATGCGGCCATTATCGCAATTATATTGGCCCTGCAATGGATAAGCCAGGAAAATCCGACTGAATTGCACGATTTCTGGCTTGAGGTAATGATACGGAAGCTTCCGATGACAACAGATGCTTCGATCATTTCTGAGAACGCTTCAAGTTCTATTATACAATGATTACCATGAATTAGAATAATGGAAGTTGGAAGTGTATTATGAAAACAGTCGAAAAGGAATGTCTTATCTGTAAGATTCATAAAGAAAATTCCAGCGGGTTGATAAAACTGACTATCCGTAAAGATGCCCAGGGCTATTTTGCTGACCTTAGAAAAAGAATAAATTAAAAAGTATGAATTAAAGTCAAAATTCGAAAAGACATATTCCTGGAATTAATGAAATAAACGAGGATCAAAACTGTACGCTTCGATATGCGAAACGTTAGCCCGCTTCATATCCGGGTGTAGGGGATTGATCAAGATATTAAATTCATGTTCAACAATGGCTGAAGGAACGCGCATTAGAAGCGTTTCATTGCTTAATGCCCAACGTGAGCCCAATTCGACTAATTCAATCGGTGCCGGGAAGCTTCGCCAATTCTCCGGCAAATCAGATATTGAAATTTCTTTGGGAATGATTTCATCCGGTATTTCTATGGAAGCGATACTAAGATTACGTGGAACCATAGATAACGGAACATGAACCAGGTATTCCACTGTTGCCAATGCCCTGGTTTGCGATGTGTAAATCATACCAATTCCTTTATGATTCCATCTTCCTCCATATAATTTTGCCCCTGCACCTGACAAATCATGGATATATCTTGTCTTTGCAATTCTATAAACAATCATAATGTGTTATGAATACACGCCATATTCAATTCGGCCAAGCTCATCCAGCACCATTTCAATTCCGAATCTTGAATGGAGCAAACTTATCGGTGTGTTGTTACTGAGGGCTTTATTGGGTTGTTTCATCCATGACAAAAATTTCTCTTTATCCTCAAATACCTGAGTCCCCCTAGCTGCAACTTCAGTAATCTGTAAGATTTGCTCAGAAACAATACGGTTAAAGTTCTTTTTGAGTGTGTATCTTTGTATAGTACGTTCAGCAATGGCAAGGAGTTCAGCCATCTGGCTAATGGAGAGATTCAAATATTTTACCAGGCGCAGCAAAGCGTCTTTAGAAATGCCTTTTTTACTCAATTCAATTAAGTCCATTCGGCTGCTGATTTTTTCAGGAACCCCTTCTGCTCCGCCTAACACTTCGGTGAATCCTATATATTCCATTTTATCACCTCACAATACCGATGCGACATATGTCGCAATTATAACGCCATATGGCTTTTTTGTCAATGTCAGGAAAAGGAAATTAAGGAAAAAGAAAGAGCCAGACAAAAAATCCTTTTATTACCCCGGAAGATTTCAGCCAGGGTAGAGATCAGCAGGGATTTACCAAAGCGGCGCGGCCGGGACAAAAAATAGTATTTCCCCCCCCTGGCAAAAAGATCGTGAATTTGTTTGGTTTTATCCACGTAAAGATAATCCTTCTCCCTAAAATCACGAAACGTCTGGACACCTATAGGTAAATTTTTCATAGGAGGATTATAGCACTGCAACCGAGTTTTATCAACCCTGGCAAATTCCCTTGAATTCACCGCCAATCTGTACCTCCGGCGGGCAGTAGCCTATTGACTGAGCCGAAAATCAAAAGTTAATTATAGCACAGGTTTTTGGCTTTTTCAAAGCTGCAAATTCAAAAATTCAGGCTAAACGTGACTAAAACGTGTCTATCGTTTTGTTTTAACATTTAGAGTGTCAAAGTCAGGGATCAAATCACCAATTCCAAAAAGAAAGTAGCGGCAGCGCAAAGGCCAATTGGGCTTAAAGAAAAAAACAGGAAAAAAATAACCGGAAACTTGATATCGTTGTATGGATGTGGTATAATTAAATTTCTTACGAAGGGATGATAGACAGACAAAAACCCAGCGAAATGAGAAGGCTTATATGCATTAATTATTATTAAAACCCGCAGTAACCAGGAGGAATTATGAGAAGAAAATCATTTGGTAAAAAATTAACACTGAAAAAAGAAACCATCGCGAATTTATTAAATACCGCGATGAACCATGTAAAGGGCGGAGTCGCCGTCCCAGGCAGTGTTTTCATAACAGAGTGTATCCAGTCCTGCGCTGCATGTACCGTGAGTCCAGCCTGCGACAAGTCTGACGCAGACAACGGTTGTGCCATTGTTGAACCCATTCCCCCCATTGCCAAAGGCTAATCATTACCGCCGTCACCTGAGAGATATCTTTAATTTCCTCGTTCGTACCGGTACCGGCTGATATTTGAGACAGCCACGTTAACAATAAGAAAAGGAACCCGGCAACCAGGCCGTAACAGTATGTCTTTTCCAGTTTAATGCGATTCGATATCATCCAGGTATTATATTAGATTTTTTTTTGTTATTCAATAGACGCAGTCCTTCGGCCCCCCGGCGGGGGGAGCCATAGAAGGCGCATACGCGCCATCTAAAGGTTTCCTTACCAGAATCTTTGTTTTTTTTGCGCGTTTTTACAGAATATTGGTAAAAAGATGGCTGTTGCTTCAAACGTTTGGGGAAACCTTAAACTCATCTTTTCACCTTCTTCTCTTCCTTCGCGTCTCTTCGCGCTTTTTACCGCATTGTAAATGTCTTCGGGGTAAAACCAAAATAGATATTGAATTTTAACTCATTCAGTGGTACTCTATCATTACAATGTTTAATAGACAAACATTCGAATCCGATTTGAATAGATTCCTGTCGTTTATAGGAATTGAAAAGGGGTTAGCAGAGAATACCCGCCTCTCTTATGAACAAGAACTAAAAAAATTTTCCTCCTACCTGGAAGACCAGCGGTTGGATCATTGCAAAATCTCCGAAACCGAAGCCGTGGAATTTATTAAGTCCGAGTCNNCGTATTAAAAAATTTTTACAAATACCTGATTGGGGAAGAAAAAATCGATTACAACCCTATTTCTACTATTGCCTCCCCCCAGCAGTGGAAAACGCTGCCCAAATATTTAACCATTGAACAGGTCACAGAGCTATTGGAAAGCCCGGACGTGACCCAGGCTTTTGGCAAGCGAGACAAAGCCATCCTGGAGTTAATGTATGCCACGGGTCTGCGGATTTCGGAAGTGAGCAACCTGAAGATGGGTAACCTGTACATGGAGGACAATTTTTTAAGGGTGTTGGGTAAAGGCAATAAGGAACGGGTGATTCCTTTTGGGGAAACGGCCAGGGAGCATTTGCAGGATTACCTGGAAAACAGCCATCCGAAATTATTGAAAGGAAAACCCAGTGATTTTGTTTTTTTGAATCGTAATGGGGGGCAGCTCAGCCGCATCGGTCTCTGGAAGATCATCAAGGGATACGGCAAGAAGGTTGGAGTGGCTTCTATATTGACGCCGCATGTATTGAGGCATTCGTTTGCCACGCATTTATTGGAGATGGGAGCGGATTTGCGGTCTATCCAGATGATGCTGGGCCATGCCAGCATATCGACGACTGAGATTTACACTTATGTAGCAAAAAAACGAGTGAAACAGGTATATGACAAATACCATCCTAGAAGCAGCGGCGGCGAAGGTTAATCTTCTGCCTCTTTATCTTTTCCTGCTAATAAAAAGTTTTGCGGGGGTCCAGGGGGCGGTTTTTCAAAAGAGCCCCCTGGTCGCCGAAGGCAAAAAAAGTTCTTTTAGAGTTCTAATAGGAGTTCAGGATGGGCAGGCTGAAGGTTATATAATTTTTTTTTCGATTTTCTGCCCATCCTGTAGATAAAAGTATGGGGCAGTAGATCCGCACGGAGGGCATCAGTTTTTTCAGAGTGCCCGTGCGGTACGAGAGATTAGCTTTAATAGGAAATAAAAGATTTATAGTTTGACCTTAAGTCAACAGCATTGCCTCCTCGACCGTGAAACATCCGCTCTTGGGTGTATTCAGTGGTGCCGAAGAAAGTTGCCATCGTGTGAGTGCCTGCCTTGGCGAATATACCTGCGTGGGTTCCTACTATCCCGTTGCTACTTGCACCTGCACCTGCAACGTGCATTGCCCGACACCGACTGATCCTGTAGAACCCAAACCTACTGGAATTGCTTGACCTCTTCCTCAAGAGAATTGCTCTTGTATAAGGTATAAGTCAGGCGAGAGGTGCGCCACCAACGAACTGGCACGACGAAGTTGAATGATTCCCCTTTGGAGGAACCAAGTATTTACTTAAAATATCCAGTGCACTCTCTCCATAAACCCTTCAAGGTCAACGCAGGCTATCCCAAATTTATCACATACATTAGGGATTTGTGCAGAGTTTTCTTTGTACTTTTCCAAACAGAAGGGAATCCATACCAGGGATAGATTTTACTTTTACTCCAAGGTAATCGGCCAACTGCATGATAGAGATTTTATTCTGGTAATATTTCTTGAAAGCCAACGATAGATAGCCCTCTCCAAGATATGCCCCTTTAGTCACATAATAATCCCCCCCACCACTGCCACCTTCTTTTTTCGCCCGGGCTACTTTTGCCTCCTCAATCCATTTCTCTGTAAGCCTGGTGTATTCTTGCTGGCTGACTGTGTGGGGTTTGATCTTGCGTTGCAATATTTTTGCCAGGAAACCAAAAATTCTGCACGTAAAGATCAGATCCCATTGCACATTCAAATAATTATTTTGGAATAGTGCTTAGAGATGTTTTCGTCTTTCGTCACCAGATAAGTATCCCGAAATTTTGAATGGGCAACAATGATCCTATCGAAAGGGTCTCTTGTCCATTTCTCTTTTAATGCAGCATTAATTATTTTGAAAAAATTACTTCTATCTAGCTTTAAGCCGATCTTCTTCTTCAAATATTTCAATATGGTATGAGAATCAGTTTTTATCTTCCCTATTTCATAAAGGTATTCCAATTCCAACAATACAATTGGAGAAATGGAAATGCTGTTATCTTCGATAGCCTGGATTGCTTTTGGTGATAACAATTTAAGAGATTTCTGATACAGCCATACCACAACGTGAGTATCTAAGAAATAGTTCATAGGTTCATTTCTTCCTTCCACTCTTTTAACCAGTCAATATGGATAATGCTTTCCGGATCACCGACGATCGTATCATGCGGTTCTAAATTCATCAATTTACCTTTTTTAATCTTAGTCTTTACCGGTACCAGCTTTAAAATTTGCCCTTTTCTTTCGATTTCCACAGGTTTCCCGTTAGACAAAACTGAATCCAATATTTCATCTATGTTTTTTTTAAATTTGGCTGCTGTCAGTCTCATCGTACTCATGGTTCCTCCAGGAACATTATAACCAATTGGATGACACAATTCAAGTCGAAATGGAAGAAAAGTGACGGTTAAAAAAGGAATATCAGCTAATAAACAAGCAAACACTGAGATTTTTTTGCTCCTGTTCTTGTGTTTTGGTTATTTGACTGATTGGAAGAAAGGCCCGCCCAATAATCCAATAAAGCGAATTGCTCTTAAAAAAAACTGGCTGGTTCAAGGAAAAGGCAGGAAAAGGGGACGGAAAAGCGGAAAAGGGGACAGCCAACTAACCCACTAACCCCTCAAAATCCATATTTAATCAATATCAACAGTGATCATTTTTTCGCCTGGTTCAGGGCAGCAAGCCTCTCACCATGCGCAAAGCATCCTTTTCATTTTTTCCTCCCCCAACCATGGCGTCTTTTATCGTCAACTCCTTCAGCATGTCTTTCATAAAGCTGTTGATAAAGGTTTTTGCCAGGTCCGGATGGCGGCGCATGTGACAGAACAGCAGAAAGTTATTAATACGAAAAAAATCCATCAAAGGTTTAAAAAAAATTGCCGATAACAGGGGAAATGTGAAAAACCTCCGGAGCAATGTGAAAAACCCGCTGTATTATGTGAAATACCACCGGGGTAATGTGAAAAACCACCTTGATTATGTGAATTACCTCCAGGGATATGTGAAAAATCACCTTAACTATGTGAAATACCACCGGTGAAATGTGAAAAATCACCTTTATTGTGTGAAAAATCACCGAAGCAATGTTAAAAATCGCCTTTATCATGTGAAATATCGCTCGCCATATGTGAATTATCACATTTAAAATGTGAAAAACCTCACGACCTTTGTCCAATATCTACCAAAAATTGTCAAAAATCACCCAGACATTGTCCAATTTCTATCAGATATTGTCCAAAACCTCTTTAAGATTGGTTACCTGATTCTTGCCTGACAACTTTCCCCATGAAACATAAAAAAGTAATCATCTTCTGCCTTTTATTTATCTTGCCGGGAATAACCGGGATACTGACAGCGAAAAAAGATTCGAGAATAAGCCTTTTCGTTTCCACCGGTGTATCTTTTCCCGTTTATCCCCGCTGGTTTGCCAGTGATCATAAACCTGCGGTTAATGGAAAAGGGGACAGCCAAATAACCCTTAATACAAGCTAAAAATACCCATGCCGCATGTTAATCCCTTGACACTTAAGCTCGGTTAATATAATATCATTATATGCTTACATGCAAAAAAAGAAAGAAATAGGCAAGAAAAAATGACAACAGAGAGACAACTTCCAATTGAAGATTGGTTCTGGGATTTGATTTGAAAATGAGATTTGATTCGAAAAGGCATCACAGACGTTCAATACGACTGAAAGGATATGACTATTCTTCAACATTTGCCCCCAACCAACAAATTTCAAATACCTAAATAAAAAAACAATAAAAATCCGATTAATAAAAGGGCGAATTGCCATTCGCCCCTACATCCTCAACAAAAAAAATTGGCTGGTTCAATATTGTCTCAAATTGGCGGTTGAAAACTCCTCCCTTCTCAATTATAATTCTTTTAGGAGAAAAAAATGAGAATACCGTTATATCAAGTTGACGCGTTTACCGATAAAATTTTTGCAGGGAACCCGGCTGCGGTTTGCCCCTTAGAAACCTGGCTGGATACGCCTTTGATGCAAAACATTGCAGCGGAAAATAACCTTTCTGAAACTGCCTTTTATGTTAAAAAAGGAGACCGGTTCGAGATTCGCTGGTTTACACCCAGGATCGAGATCGACCTGGCAGGTCACCCCACACTGGCCACGGCTCATGTCATCTTCAACCATACCGCTTATAATAAAAACGAAATTATCTTCCAATCAGGCAGCGGCCAATTAATGGTGACAAAATCCAATGATATACTGTTCATGGATTTCCCTGCCAGGCCGCCAGAGACGGTCAAGGCACCGGACGCATTGGTAAGGGGACTGGGAAAAGAACCTTTGGAAGTATGGAAAGCCAGGGATTATTTGGCCCTCTATCCATCGGAAGAAGATATCCTGTCTATAAAACCGGAATTTGCT